>Ga0316603_10000011_pt1 | contig 299503 bp, 279 predicted proteins | sample OWC_soil_day10_n_FD_207649 | JGI IMG/M metagenome (GOLD analysis project Ga0316603, IMG submission 207649) | Wetland soil microbial communities from Old Woman Creek delta, Ohio, United States - OWC_soil_day10_noCT | ecosystem: Environmental > Terrestrial > Soil > Wetlands | place: USA: Ohio...
CCAGCGCATTGACGGGTACGGAAACCGTTGTTGTATTGCGTGACGGCGTGGTGATTGGTACAGCGACTGTAACGGGCACAACTTGGACGTTCAATGACAGTGGTTTGAGCAATGGCAACACCTACGTCTACACGGCACGTGTGGAAACAGCGGGTGGCAACCAAAGTCCAGTATCAGCCGCGTACACCATTACAGTAGACACCAGCGCACCGACACAGACGACAACGATTACTACAGTGGTTGATAACGTCGCCCCAGGTTTGGGTAACGTGGCGAGTGGCGCATTCACGAATGATGACACACCAGAAGTTCAAGGCACCATCAGCGCGGCCTTGGGTTCGGGCGAAGTGGTTGCCGTGTACCGTGATGGCGTGAAAGTGGGTACAGCGACTGTCTCAGGGACAACATGGACATACTCTGATGCTGGTTTGGCAAGCGGTTCAAGCTACACCTACACGGCACGTGTTGAAGACGCAGCGGGCAATCAAGGCACAGTGTCGAACAACTACGCGATTTCTGTGGACACGAGTGGTTCGAGCCAATCGGTACAAATCTTGTCTGTGGTTGACGATTTCGCACCACAAACAGGGGTTGTGGCGAACAACGGTGCAACCAACGACGTGACACCACAAATCACAGGCTCTATCTCCAGCGCATTGACGGGTACGGAAACCGTTGTTGTATTGCGTGACGGCGTGGTGATTGGTACAGCGACTGTAACGGGCACAACTTGGACGTTCAATGACAGTGGTTTGAGCAATGGCAACACCTACGTTTACACAGCACGTGTGGAAACTGCGGGTGGTAACCAAAGTCCTACGTCTTCTGCATACACGATTACTGTCGATACAAGTGCGCCAACGCAAACAGCAGCTATCACGCAGATTGTTGATGACGTTTCACCACAAACTGGTGTGGTTGCAAATGCTGGCTCCACCAATGACACAACACCAAGCATTCAAGGCACGATTAGCGCTGCATTGAGTTCAGGCGAGGTGGTTGCGGTTTATCGTGACAATGTGAAAGTAGGGACTGCAACAGTGACGGGAACGTCTTGGACCTATGCTGATACAGGTTTAGTGGATGGGTCAACGTATAGCTACACCGTACGAGTCGAAGATGCTGCTGGTAATCAAGGCACTACTTCTGCTGCGTATGTTATCAGTGTGGATACAACGGCACCAAGTCTGTCTAATGTGGTGAATATTGCAGCGATTAGCACTGATACTGGCTCATCAGCGACTGATTTTGAAACCAGTGATACGACATTGACGGTGAGTGGTACATTGACCACCGCTTTGGGTTCTGGTGAAAAGGTACAAATTTCTAACGACGGTGGCACCACTTGGGTGGATGCAACGGTGACGGGAACTACATGGACTTTGGTTGATGCAACGACACACAGTGCTAATTTCACTTATGAGGCTCGTGTGGTTGACGCGGCGGGTAATGTTGGCAGCACGGATAGTCAAGTTGTAGTGATTGATACAACGGCACCAACGGCTGTTATTGATATCACAGCCATCACCACAGACTCTGGAACATCAAGCACCGACTTTGTGACCAATGACACCACTTTAACCGTGAGTGGTACCTTGACTGCTGCCTTGGGCACGGGTGAAAAAGTTCAGGTATCTAGCGATGGTGGCACAACTTGGGTTGATGCCACAGTGACAGGTACCACTTGGAGCTTAGTGGATGCGGTGACTCACTCAAGTAGTTTCACATATCAAGCTCGCGTGATTGATACAGCAGGTAATGTCGGTAGTGTCGATAGTCAAGCTGTGACAATTGACACGGCGATCCCAACCTCGGTGGTTGATATCACTGCGATCAGTACAGATACGGGTACGTCGAGTACAGATTTCATCACGAACGATACAAGTTTGACAGTCAGTGGTACGCTGAATGCGGCATTGGCTTCTGGGGAAAAGGTTCAAGTATCTAACGATGGTGGCACGACTTGGGTGGATGCCACGGTGACAGGTACTACTTGGAGCTTAGTGGATGCGGCGACGCACAGCGCTGACTTCACTTATCAGGCTCGTGTGATTGACGCTGCTGGTAATGTGGGTAGTACGGACAGTCAGGCGGTGACGATTGATACAACGCCACCAACTTCTGTTGTTGACATCACAGCCATCAGTACAGATACGGGCACGTCCAGCACTGACTTTGAAACCAGCGATACAACATTGACCGTGAGTGGTACATTGACGACCGCATTGGGTTCTGGTGAAAAAGTTCAGGTCTCTAGTGACGGTGGCACGACTTGGGTGGATGCAACGACAACAGGTACTACTTGGAGTTTGGTGGATGGTGTGACGCACAGCACTAGTTTTACTTACCAAGCGCGCGTCGTCGACACAGCAGGTAATGTTGGTAGCACAGACAGTCAATCTATCGTGATTGATACCACGGCTCCAACTGTCACCACCAGCATTACGAATTACACCGACAATGTTGGTACAGTGACGGGTGATTTTGTAACAGGAACGACCACTGATGATCGTACACCTACATTAAATGGCACGCTCACTGGAACTTTGGCTGCAACAGATGTGGTTAAAGTGTACGAGGGCAGTACATTCTTGGGTTATGCGACAGTCTCTGGTTCAACTTGGTCGTATGCTCTGTCTGATTTGGCAGACGGATCGACGCATACTTACCGTGCGGTAGTTGCCGATGCTGCGGGTAATGAAGGTACCTTCTCAAGCAACTTCACACTGAACGTTGATTTAACCGTCATTATCAATAGCCAAACCACTGTTGATACCACACCAATCGTGACTGGTTTGACTGGTTTTGCATTAGAGGCTGGTGAGTATCTTGAAGTAACTATTGGTGGTGTGACTTATAGTTCAGCAACAGGTGCTGTGGTGATTGATCCTATCAATAATACTTGGTATGTACAAGTGCCGACTGCATTGTCCACAGGCACGTACAACGTTGCTGCGGTTCTGAAGAAATCAGATGGCAGTACTGTTACCACGGACGATACTGCTAGCGAGCTGATTATTACTGCGGCACCAACAGTGACGGTTGGCGCTGGTGGTGGTGATCCAGACCAAAAAGCAACGGCTGTGACGATTGGCCAAGATGGTGTTTGGCGTATTCACACCAACCAAACGATGCTGGATGCCAATGGCACAAGTTCAAGCACGCTGGGTAGTTTTGCTGCGACAGCCATCGTGAGCAATAATGGTGGTATAGGCTATGATACGCAAAACTATGTCCAAAATGCAACCTTTATTGACTATAACCGTGATGGTTTCATGGATCTATTTGCGGTTGATAATAGATATAATGATGGTCAGCAAATGTTCTACTACAACGGTACGACATACACTGCTTATCAGGTGGGTGCGCTTACTAACGCACCACAAACAGGCGATTTCGCTGGTGATTCAGATACCGATGGCAGTGCCAATACATGGAGCTGGTATGGCGGTATTATGGCAATCGACAAAAATGGTGATGGCTTGGTTGATATGATCATTGGTGATCAAACGCCAAATGACTCAGCAATTCAGGACGGATATGGATCACAAATCGTTTTGAATAATGATGGCACTGTGACTGGTATGTCAAAAGATGGTACTTTCGCAACCAACTATGCTGCAGATGCCACGCATCAGCCGATTGGTTTGGATCAATCTCAGCCAGACATGGAACTCTCGGGTGTCGACTTGAACAATGATGGTATTGTGGACTTTGTGATGCACAGCCAAAACATCGTTGCAGATGGCACACGCACGGTTCAAGGTGGTTTGAGCACCAATCAAGCGCGCTTAGTAGTGGTTAATGGCACAAGTTCTGGTACATGGACAGTCAATCAAGTACTTGAAAATGTCTTCCAGCGCGGTACGGATGATGATCCGGCTATCGGTAACGGCGTCTCTATGACATGGGCTGATTTCAATGGTGATGGTTACATGGATTTGTTTTTAGGTCGTGGTAGTGAAAGTGATACGGCAGCCAGCGGCAGCGCTGAAAATGCGGGCGAGCGTGCAAGTCGTATTTACTTTAATGACGGCACTGGTAAACTGATTTTCAGTGATCCTAACAATGATGGGGTAGGTAATCCAACTGCCGCAGGTAAGTATGTATTTACCGATACATTATTGGGTGGCGCGTCATTGGCTTTAGACTGGAATCATGATGGTAAGATGGATGTGATTGAGTTACCGGGTATGGGAACAACGGGTGGTATGAATGCTGCAGGAAACACGGGTGCCATTAATTTGTATACCAATACGACTTCAGGCAGCACGGTGAGCTTCACGACGACGAATCTCTTGACCCAAATTTCACAAACGACGATCGGTACCAGTGCTAATCCGGTGACGGGTGCCATTGCTATTGACGTGGACTGGGATGGTGATCGTGATTTGTTGGCGTTTACTATGAATGGCACGACGACCTATATTGCGAACACCAATCAAGTTGCCGAAGGTACCAGCATTCACTTGCGTATTGTTGATGCCAATGGTATTAACTCGTTGTATGGCAATACAGTGCAGTTGATTGACGAGTCTACAGGTTTGGTCGTAGGAACTCAGATTATCAATGCTCAGTCTGGTAACCAGACCAATGACAGCACGGCAATTGTGGATTTTTACAACCTCGACCCAAATAAGACATACAGCGCCGTCATTCTACGCTACAACAGTGGCGTTGCCGCTGACGTGGGTGGTGTGAGCACCGTTGGTAGCAATACCGTTGAGCATGTCAATGCAGCATGGGCAGGTTTGACCGCAGATGCGGCCAACAATGCTTACGTGTTGACGGCAGAGTCTGCTACCAACAACGCTAGCACTACAGGGACTGTTGGTATTGTCGGCACAGGTTACAACGATACGTTCTTTGCTACTTTGGGTTCTGACATCTATAACGGTGGTGGCGGTACTGAGACCATTTCTGGTGTTGCTTCTTGGAGCAATACGGGTGGTCAAGACATCATTGACTTCAAGTTGGCAGGTAGTACCGCTGTCACGGTTGACTTGAGTAATACAGGTGCTCAAAGCACAGGCTGGAATACTGTAACACTCAAAAACATCGAAGGCGTGGCTGGTGGTTCGGGCAATGATACCTTCACTGGTAATTCTGCCAATAACTACTTTGAAGGCCGTGGTGGCAATGACACGATTAACTTGGCTAGCGGTGGGCAAGACACTGTACAGTTCAAGTTGGTCAGCAGCTCAGATGCAACGGGTGGCAATGGTAGCGATACCATCAATGGATTTAAAGTTGGTACGTATGAAGCAACACCAAATGCTGATCGTATTGACTTGCATGAGTTATTGGTTGGTTACACTGCTGATTCGGATGGTGCCGCACACTACATTAATGCGGTAGCGACAATTGATGCTGGTGACACCATTGCGAACTTCTTGACGGTGACTCAGTCTGGCGGTAACACCATTATCAGTATCGATCGTGATGGTACGGGTAGCACTTATGCATCGACTCAGTTAGCTGTCTTGACTGGAGTGGAAACTGATTTGGCGACATTGCTGGCTAATCACCAAATCATTCTTTGATGCGCCTGCTGAAAACCTGCTCCAACGAGCAGGGGCGTTTAAGTTGTTGTAGCTCTGTCAGTTTTATAGAGTTTAAAATTCTGTATCATCTATACAAACTTCAACTCTTCATGAGTTGTGGCAGTAGACCCAGTATACATAAAGTATCGCTGGGTTTGCTGTTTTAAATAAAATGGCATGTCTTTTGAGGCGCGTATATAATTTCACTACTGGTCTCGTGATGAGCTTAATGAATTGGAGAACGAGTTGTGATTAAAATAGTTGCATTAGATGATAATGAAATTCACTTATCTTTAATTGAGCAGGCATTGGTAGGACCTGACGCTGTCTGGGATGAACCTGTTGAGTTAGAGAAATTCAGAACCTCACTTGAGTTGTTGATTCATCTTAAAAAAAGTGATGTTGATTGTGTCATTTTAGACAGAAATTTACCTGACATACCTGGTGATTTGGTGTTGAAATGGGTGCGTGAAAATAGCAGTCAATCCACCGCTGTTTTGATTTTGACCAGTGTTGAAAACGAAGAAGATGTTGTCTCACTTTTATCTGCTGGAGCAGATGAGTATTTGACAAAACCTTTTCATCCCCAAGAGTTATTGATTCGTGCGCAACGACTCATCAAACTTTATAGGCTCAAGTTTGGCCAGCGCTCAGTTGAGCAGGTGATGTATAAAGAGGCTTTGCCCCAAGCCGAAAAGGTCAGTAAAAGAGAGATTGAAGGCTTTGTGTTTGATGATTTCACCCTAACAGTTTCGATTGGTGGGCATTCTGTTAAGTTGTCTGATCGAGAGTATCGACTCGCGAAATATTTTTTCTCTAACATAGGTGTTAACTTGTCACGCAAAGAGATTGTTCGTGCAGTGTACTTTAAGGAAAGTGAAGACAATGAACGCTCTATCACATCACATGTTCATCTAATTCGTGAGAAACTTAATTTGACCCTTGAAAATGGTTGGATCATTCGCCCCATTTATGGGTTTGGTTATCGTCTAAACAAACTAATAAGCCAAGAGTAGGAGTTTGCATGAAAAACCTTTATAAAGGGTGCTGGTTGGCCGGTTTGTTGGTAGTGAGTCAGTTGTCTTTCGCGCAAGTCAATTGTAATGAGTTGGCCCCGGTGCCACCCCAAGCAGCCACCAGTAAGGCTGTTATCAAAAAACAAAAAAGCGTACACAGTAAAAGCAATAGAAAAGCTGGTATCACCAAAACTGTTCGTTCACAGTTGATTTATCACTATGGGGATGTTGTTGTTGAGTCGCAGAACGGTACGCGTCAGTCTGTGGGCGCTGAAGCTCTATCGACATTGCCTGTGAGCAACGGCGATGTTATCTATACTGGAGAGCAAAGTTTCGCCGTTATTAAATTATATGATGGCAGCCAAATTACCATCCCAAGTGCTTCTAAAGTACGTCTTCAGTCGATTCGCCAACTACCGATCAGTATTGAGTTATTGGAGGGGCGAGTGGACAGTGCTGTGACGCCGACATTGGATCGTAAAGGCCTGCGCATTAACAAAGGCTATGGTTTCTTATTAGCAACACCGTCTCTTAATCTCGGTGTGAGAGGCACTCAGTTTAAAGTCGAGCACGCGAAAGAAGTGTCGTTTGTCTCAGTCGAAGAAGGTGAAGTTGTTATTCAGCGAGCGAGTTCATGCGAGCGGCCCTTGAGTCTGACCAAAAAAGATGGAGCATTTGTTTCTGCTCCTAAAATTAAACAAATTCGTGCATTGGATGCCCCAAAACTTCTCAATATGTCGGATGTCTTTAGGGGCGATGAGGTGAGAATCAAGTTTCCAGAGGTTGTTGGTGCCAAACGATACCATGTGCAAGCGGCCCATGATGCTGACTTTGTTTATTTGTTTGAGGAAAGTTATAGTGACTTGCCCGAACTGAAACTGTCAACTTTAGATAACGGCTATTATCATATTAAGGTGACCGCGATTGACCAAGATGGTGTTGAGGGTATGCCAGCTGAGAAGCGCATTTTATTCCAATATAAATAAAGTTGTGCTATACGATGAGTTTATTCATTAACCGCTTGTTCAGGCTGCTGCGAGATAGACGGCAAACACTTTTGGTGTGGTGTGTCTGTTTTATTGCCTTGGTTACTATCAATATTATCATTAATCAACAAGCAACAATTCGCCGCTCCGTTGATTTGTTTTTTTATGACATATTGCTTCGATATAAGCCTGTCATTGCTGAGCAACAGATTGTCGTGATTGAAATTGATGACAAAAGCCTTGCTGATTTAGGGCGATGGCCTTGGTCTCGCACAACTCATGCTCAATTGATCAACCAAGTGAATCAAGGGAAACCCAAAGCAATATCCTTGGATATTTTTTTTACGGAACCGAGTCAAAATCCGCAATCTGATGCACAACTAGCCAATGCCTTTAAGAATTCTTCACATGTGGTTTTGCCTGTTTTATTGGCACCAAAAAATGGAGGCATACTGGACTTGTCGAACCTCGATGATGTTGTCGTATATGATCCAATTCCACTTTTTTCTAAATATGTTGTGAGTGGACACGCTGGCAACCAACCTGATTGGGATAGTGTTGTCAGACATGTTGAGGCGGAAATCAAGATTGACGGGCGTTCTTTACAGAATGTGATGAGTTTGGTTGCGAGTCAACAGATGGCTAATGAACGCCCCATGATTCCTTATAGAGGGATGTCGGATAGTTTCACCCATTACAGTTACGTTGATGTCTTAAAAGGACATGTACCGACACAACTTTTTCAAGATAAATACGTATTGATTGGTGTGTCTGCATCAGGGCTAGGTGACATTCATCGAACACCTTTTGGGCTAATGTCCGGTGTTGAAATACATGCTAATATATTAAGTAGTATTTTAAAGAGTGATTTCATTACCTCTGTATCGCCTACAACTCAACTGGTGGTAGAAATCCTGTGTATTTCTATACTAATGTTGAGTTTTTTTATGTTGGGTGAGCGTTGGCACTTGTTGTCTTTACTTACCTTCATTGTGTTTATTGTCTGTTTGAGTGTGTATTTGCTTTACCAACAAAATACCTGGTTCTCACCAGTGGTTTTGGTATTGTTGGCAGTGCTTGCTTACACTGTTTGGAGTGGGTGGCAAATGTATATTGCATTTCGGTATTTGAGATTGCAATTGTCTCATTTGGTACCAGAATTGCAAGAAAATGTTGAGAGCCGCTGGACTTATAAGTTTGATAAAGTTCAAGATATTATTCAAGCTTTAAATGATGCACAGACAAAACAAATTCAAACAGATACGAATAATCGGGAATTGATTGAATTTCTGTCTCATGACATGCGAACACCTCAAGTAAACATTTTAGCAGCCATGTCAGTTTTTAAAAAAAATCCCAACTATGCTTCAATCAATGAGCTTTTTTCTGAAATTGAGCTGAACGTATCAAATACATTGGCTTATGCACAGAGTTTGATTGAGTTTAATCGAATTGAAAAGGCACTTTTAAACTCAGAGGAGTTGAACCTTCAGCACTTGATAAGTTATGCTTGTGAGCGGATTTATATACAAGCGCAGCGCGAAAACATGCGAATTGATTTTAACTGTGACATTGAAGTAAAAAGCATGGCGTGGGTTCGAGCAGATGGTGCTTTACTAGAACGCGCTCTATTGAACTTGATCTCTAATGCCATACGTTATAGCCCTAGCGGAAGTGTGATCAGCATCGGCTTAACCATTGAAAACGAGCGTAATGAAGCTTTTGCTGTAATCTCAGTTTCAGATCAAGGTGTCGGGATGGATGAAAAAACCAAGCAACTCCTATTGTCTGGTCAGGGCGTGAAAAAAACTGGTAAAGGAATCTTTGATGACGGTACTATGAGTTTAGGGATTGGTTGGCGGATTGTGTATTCTATTGTTGTGGGAAAACATCAAGGACGATTGGATATTGATACGAAAAACAATCAGGGGACAACAGTTTTTTTGAAATTGCCTTTAAGCAGATGGCCTCATAAATCATAAAAATGGCATTGTCAGTGAAATGGACTCCTCCCCTTTAAATTATCGGCTTCATAAAGAGCCCAACTGATAAGGTTCTGCTTTCAGTTAACGTTGAGAAGGAGTCCAAAATGAATTGTAAACGAATAGGTCTATACCTTGCAAAAAACGTATTTCAATTGCATGGTGTCGACAACAACGACCAGTAATATTAACTCGCAAACTTAAACGCACCGATATGAAATTCTTTTTTGCCCAATTACCGCCTTGTGAAGTGGCAATGGAATCTTGTGCCACGTCACATTACTGGGCACGCTGTTTACAAGGCTACGGTCACCAAGTTAATTCTATCCGCTCAACATGTTAAACCTTACTTGCAAGGCGGAAAGAATGACGCTAACAATGCTGTAGCCATATGTGAAGTAGCATCAAGACCTCATATGAAGTATGTTGGCATAAAAAGTGAAACACAACAAACTATCCAACTCGTACACCGCACACGAACCGTTGCCATCAGAGCACGAACCGCACTGGCCAATGAAATTCGAAGTACTTTGACTGAGTTTGGTATTCTTTGTGATCGCTCTGGTATTCATATTACCCGTCAGACGTTGATGCAAGCCATTCATGATTCAAACAATGTTTGGCCAGAGCCGCTTCGTTCTCTTTGGCAGCTACAAGCCAAACGATTAGATGATTTGAACGAGCAAATAGAACCTAGATTCGCTGAGTTTTTTGGCACGTTTTGGTTGGTCTTTGCGGGTTGCGGCAGTGCGGTTTTAGCCGCTGGTTTTAATGGCGAAGGCAGCAATTTGGGGATTGGTTTTGTCGGCGTGTCTTTAGCGTTTGGTTTGACTGTTTTAACCATGGCATATGCAGTCGGTCATATTTCAGGCGGTCACTTCAATCCTGCTGTGACTTTGGGTTTGCTTGCGGGCGGGCGTTTCCAAGCCAAAGACGCGGCAGGCTACATCATCGCTCAAGTCATCGGTGGTATCGTTGCAGGTGCGGTGTTGTACTTCGTCGCTTCGGGTAAAGCAGGGTTCGTTGTTGGTGGTTTCGCCTCAAATGGTTTCGGTGAGTTGTCACCCGGTAAATACAGCATGGGTGCTGCCTTTGCCATGGAAGTGGTCATGACCGCGATTTTTCTGTTTGTCATCATGGGGGCAACCCATAAAGATGCAGCAGCAGGCTTCGCACCGATTGCGATTGGTCTGTGCTTGACCTTAATTCACTTGGTATCGATTCCAGTGACCAACACTTCAGTCAACCCTGCTCGTTCTTTGGGTGTGGCCTTGTTTGCCGACACCGCTGCATTGTCTCAAGTATGGTTGTTTTGGATCGCGCCGATGATTGGTGGTGTGTTGGGCGCGCTTGCCTACAACGTGGTGAAAAGCGACAAATAATCATATCTACATGTAACAATCAGTAAGCCACAGAAAAGCATCCTCGGAAGCATCCGAGTGCTGACAAACCCTCCCACTGTGGAGGGTTTGTTATGATGCGGTTTATGCTGAAAAACCACGTTCCCCACCCAATCGAACTTGAGAGGGTCACCTTAGAGGACTGAGTGCCTGTTGAGCACTTGGTACGTAAAATCAAGGGCAAATCACTTCTATACTCTATGCGCAACATACAAAGCGATGGTTGCAGTTAGGTGCTAAAAAACGAAAACACGAACCATTTACCGAGTTGAAAGGGCTTTCACAGGCACTTGTAACAAGATTGTTTCAACATAGCCCGATGGTAATTTGACCTTCAAAGTAACGGGTATCACTGTGCCTTCTTTGAGCGGTGCTTTGAGCCCCATAAACATCAAGTGGTATTGCCCTGTCAGTGCCACTGTAGTATTCGCAGGTAATTCAATCGCGCGCACTTGTTGCATCACCATTTGTTGTCCCTCCATTGTCATGGTATGCAATTGTACCTCTTCGGACACAGGGCTGGACGCACCTATTAGTCGGGCTTCTCGGTCTGATTTGAGCGTCATATATGCGCCACCCATGTTTTGCCCCGTCACAGTCGCGCGTGCCCACGCATCGCTTACAGTGGTTTTTGCCAAGACGGGCTGAGTGAGCAAAATTGCACTGCTAAATAGCAAGCTGCTTAGGGTTTTTCGTATGGTTTGGTTTTTCATGTGTGTTCCTTTTGAATAATTTAAGTTTTTTGTAAATTAAAACGAATATCAAAACGGTAGCGATAGCGTATCGCTTGACCGCCTTGAGTTGCTGGGGTGAAACGATATTGGTTCAACACCGTGTCTCGTGCCGAACGGTCTAAACGACTGTAACCGCTGCTTTTGACCACATCCACGGATGAGGGTTGACCATTGGCTTCGACCATAACACTGAGTGTGACCACACCTTGTTCACCCGCATCCTTTGATAAAACTGGGTACGGTGGTTTGGGGTTGTGTAAGTGTCCGCCGATGTGGGTGGGCGCGGTGAATATGGCTTGTGCATTGTCATGGATTTGTTCGTTGGCAGAGTTGTTCAATGATTGGGTCAAGGCAAGCGCGTTTGCCATTTGGGTTGCAGTAGCATTTGTCCGTGCACCACGCAATCCATCGTCGCTGAACGGCTGAACTGCTGTGTTGTTTTTATCGTTCGTTTGGCGGGATGTGTGCAAAAGTGTTTTTTGTGCCACCGTGGTCTGGGTGTCAATGGCATTGTCAGTCGCACTTGGCATTTGTACACCATCGTCAGATGCTGGTACTTCGGAGGTCACCACAGTGGCCGTGACAATGGTACGTACCAGTTCAATCGCACCCGCACGCGAAAATGCATAAATCACGCCCACGTGAACGAAGGCGATCAATAGCCAAATTTTAATTTGTCGGTTAAATGAAATCATTAACTGTGTCCTATTGGGTGTTTAACGTAGCAAACACATCGCGTGTTTGCTACGTCATTACCACTTAAAATTTCACATTCAACCCCGCATAGAACGAACGCCCTGCGCCTGGTACAGCGATGCCATACATACTGGTGCCTGCCATGCCACCACCGTTTTCGGCGTTGAACGACATGGTGTAACCTTGCCCAACATACGCGCCACCCAAGGGAAGGCTGTATTGTTTGTTCAGCAGATTTTCCACACCGAGGTTTAAGGTCACGTTTTTCCATGTATAACCCGTACGCAAGTTCAACAAACCATAGCCTGCTGTTTTGATTTCTTGGCGTACTGCTGAAGTGTCTTTTTTGCCTTTGACCAGTTGCCACTCGATGCTGCTGTTCCAACCTTTGAGTTGATGCGACAGGGTCAATGTGGTGTTCAAAGGCATGATGTTATAGAGGTTGTCATGGGTATCGGCGTTTTTACCACGGACATAGTTCAAACCCAATGTGCCATCGAAGTTACCCCAACGAGCATTTTTGTACAAAGAGGTTCTCGCTGACAGGTCAATCCCGTACAAATGCGCGGTTTGATTGACAAATTCAAGATGGACAAATTTATTTGTTGCGGTGCTATTGGCTTTTGCCGTACCACTGCACAGGGACTGCATCATCGCGCCACTTTCTTGGCAGCGTTTGACATCAATGTAGTCTTCGACATGCGTATAAAATGGCGCGATTTTGAACTGGGTGGAGCCATCGGCATTTTTCCATCCATAGGATGCCGCCAAGGTGTGCGCCTTTTCGGGTTTCAAATCAACATTGCCCACGTAACCATTGCCATCACCTAAAAAATTGTTCATTTCCAATGCCATGGAGTGCTTAGACCATGAATAGCGTTCGTATAAATTCGGTGAACGGGTTTTACGTGCAACTCCAAACTCAAAGGTGCTGTTGGCATTGGGCGTGTAGCGTGCCAGTGCATTGATATCGATATTGGTGTCGGATTTTTTGCGGTCTTTGGCGTTGAACTCAGCCGCAGATGCAAAGTAGCCTGCCATTTTGGCGTTATAACCTTGTACTGCGCCCGCATCGGTGTTGACTTGTTCAACCCGCGCCCCCATCAGTGATTGCCAACTACCATTCCATTTTTTGTCCCAATCGGCAAAAATACCATAGCGATCTCTTTTGCCATTGTTGATGTTCCAAAAGGTGTTGGGAGCCATGCCACACATGGCGGTTAAACAACGTGGCTCGTTTGCTGGAGAAGGTGGCCACCAGTCATCCAAGCGATAGGATTGAAACTCTAAACCTGCTTTGAGCGTGCTGTTTTCGGACAGCGCGATATTGCCTTTGACCATGCCGCCCAAAGTCGTGCCTTCAGTTTCCATTGGCATTCCTGGGGCAGACACTGCGGGTGGCAAACCGTAATAATAGACTTTGTCTATATCAAAATCCATTTTATGACGGGTATGTTCGCGATAAATGCGTGCGTCCAAGTCACCCCAGTCGTAATTGCCTTTGTAGCCCAAATTCAATTGCAAACTTTTGTTGTCGGTCATGTCCATGCGTTGATTGGGGTAACCTTCATTGGGGATGTGCTGAAAGCCGACTTTGAAATCCAACAGATGGTTGTTTTTGCGATACGCCACATCCAAAGCATGGTTGGTGGTTTCATAGCGTGACTCACCCACTTCGTCACCTGCCAATGTGCGCGAGCCATACATATCCACAATGGTGTTCGGAACAGTTGCATTGGATTTGCCGAGTTTGAAGTCTTCGGCTGAGTGGTAGTTATCTGACTTGGCATACGAACCGCTGTATTTCAAACTCAGTGTGTCAGTCGCGAAACTCGCTGACGCATTGCCACCAAAACCATTGCCGTTGGAACGGTAGAAAGTCCCTAATTCGCCTGATTGGATGGTTTCACCCGCTTTGTCTGCAAACTGCGGTTTGGCAGATTCCACAACGATTGAGCCACCCAAACTGTCGCCGCCAACACTGGCAGGGGTAATGCTGGTGTAGACATCAATCTTTTTAACGTGGGTTGGGTCAATATACGATAACGGTGAGTTCATGTGGTTGGGGCATGAAGCGATGTAATCCGCACCATTGACTTTGATGCGCAAGCGGTCATCGGCCAAACCACGAATCACAGGCAAGCTTGATACGCCGCCAGCGCCATACAAACTCACACCCGAAATGTTTTTCAGCAGTTGCGCGGTGTCGCTGGTGGCTGCTTTTTGTTTGGCGATTTCGTCCGTTTTGACCGTGTCGCTGGCTTTTGATAAGGGTTTGGTTGATTGCGCAGTGACATCAATGGGGTCTAATGTCGCTTCTTGAGCAAAACTTAAGTTTGAAAACAGTCCCAAAATAATGAGTGCAACTGGAGTGAGAATCAATTTGTTTGAACTGGATGATTCTGCGTGGTGTTTTTTATTAAAGGTGTGTTGTGTATTCATGATGTCTTAGAAAAAAATAGAGTCATTGACGGTGACACAAAGCCGCGCTTCGTGTCACCCATGTGTTTTAGAACTTCGCATTCAAACCTGCGTAGAATGAACGACCTGCACCCGCAACTTGTATGCCATACGGCGCACCTGCGCCATTGAGCGACATGGTCCGACCTTGACCAATGTACGCACCACCCAATGGCAAGGCGTATTGTTTGTTCAACACGTTTTCGACACCAACATCAAGGCGTAGATTTTTCCACTCGTAACTGCTGCGCAAGTTGAGCAACCCATAGCCTGCGGTTTTGATTTCGTAACGTGCTTGCGATACGCTGTTTTTTGATTTGACCAGTTCGGTTTCAATCGTATTGCTCCATTTGCCCAACGTGTGCGTCAAGGACAATTTACCATTGAGCGGCATGATGTTGTAGAGGTTGTCACCCGTGGTTTTGTTGGTGCCTTTGATGTAGCCTATCGCCGCTTGGGCTTTAAATGCACCCACGCCGTCAATCGAACCCAGTGACGCGTAAGCAGATAAATCTGCACCGTATAAGCGTGCATTTTGATTGACCAAGGTAAGCGGGTTAAATTGACCTGCTTTGCAGGTTTTACCTGGTGCACAAGCGGCGTCAATGTAGTCGGTGACTTCCGTGTAATAGGGTGAGAACTTCACACCCCATTTGGCTTTGTTTAAGTTGGCAGTGAAGCTCAAGGTGTGTGCCACTTCGGGTTTGAGATCCATGTTGCCAACGTAGCCATTGCCATCGTTGACCCAGTTGTTCATTGCCATCGCCATGCCACCAGTTGACCATGTGTAGCGTTCGTACAAATTCGGCGAGCGGGTTTTACGTGTAAATGCGCCTTCAAAGGTTTGGCTGTCGTTGGGTGAGTAACGTGCGGATAGGTTAATATCAATGTTGTTGTCGGTGCGTTTACGGTCACGTGCATTAAAGGCTTTTGATTCTGCTAAATAATTAGCCATCGTTGTGTTGTAGCCTTGCACCGTCCCAGTGTCGGTTTTGACCCGCTCAAACCGCACCCCGACTTGTGTTGCCCATTTTTCTGACCAATTGGATTCCAAGTCGCCAAACAATCCCAAACGGTCACGTTGACCGTTGTTGATGTTGACAAAAGTATTCGGCCACATACCACCGCCAGATGGACTCCACCAATCGCTGAGGCGATAGCGTTGATACTCTGTACCGATTTTGAGCAAATGGTTGTCGGATAATGCAATGTCACCCTTGAGTGACGCGCCGATGTTGCGACCCGCGGTGTCCATTGGCATACCAGGAACCATACCTATGGGACCATACCAAAACAGTTTGTCCTCGGCAAAATTCATCTCGTGGCGCGTGTGTTCGTTGTAATAACGCGCCGATAAATTACCCCAGTCGTATGCGCCTTTATAGCCAACGTTGATACTGGTCGAGTCATTGCCTGTCATATCCATGTGTTGATTTGGGAAACCCTGTGACAGTATGTGTTGATAGCCAAATTTGGCATCTACGATGTGATTGCCTGATTTGTATGCGGCGGATAATTCATGGTTTTGCGTGTTATATGCAGAAGAAGCCACTTCGTCGCCCGCAATCAGATGGTTGCCTATCGTAGTGCCTGTTGCCATGGTGTCTGGTTTAAAGGTTTTTGCTGATTTGTAATTGTCTGATTGAGCGGTTGAACTGTTGAAATTTAAACTCAATTTATCTGTTGCTAAAGTGGCCGATAGGTTACCGCCGATGCCATTGCCATTGGAGCGATAGAAACCACCGATTTCGCCTGCGCGCAATACTTGGCCTGCTTGAGCAAATTGCGGTTCTTTGCCATTGACCACAATCGCACCGCCGATGCTGTCGCCCCCCACGCCCACAGGTGTTGCACCAGAGTAAATTTTTACACTGCCCACTTGGGTTGGGTCAATGTATGAAAGTGCTGGATTCATGTGGTTGGCGCAGGCAGAAATATAATCAATGCCATTGACCTTAATGCGCAAACGGTCATCCGCCAAACCACGAATCGATGGCAGACTCGATACACCACCTGCGCCGTTTAGTTGCACGCCAGCGGCGTTTTTGAGCAAGCTTGCGGTGTCGCTGGTGGCTGGTTTTTGTGCGGCGATGTCATTTGTTTTCAATTGTTCGGTTGATGGTGAGGGCGCATTTTTTTTCGCAGTAACCTCAACAGAACCTAAGGTGGCTTCACCCACAGGCTCTGCGCCATAACTCAAGCTCGCAAATACGCTGAGTGTAATGACAACAATCGGGCGCAATGCCCAAGTGGGTTGGTAGCTTGAGTTTTGCTTGACAGCAGATTTCATGTGTTTCTCCGTGTTTCGTTGTTTTGTTTGTGGCTCGTGTGACAAGACACGCAAGCGCGGATGCGCCAAGCGTTCTGTCATGTGCCAATGATGCTCTATAAATGCGTTCGCGCACGTTGTGACAGACCTTTATACAGACACAGGACACGGTCACACGCAAGTGTTCATGCGCACAATAATGATTCGATTGATTTAAGCGAGTTTAAGCAAATAAATCGCTTTGGGGAGAAACAACAGGAGGGGGTTGCGGTCGCGCGGGCGACCAATCGGATGCTGTGGGGAGTTGTACCGTTTGTTGAGTAACGGCTGTTATGAATTTGACCGGAGCAGTGCGCTCAAGCGTCGCCACCACGGGCGGCGCACCCAAAACCACAGTGGCACATGCCTGACAAATGTCATCGTGGTGTAACATCACCCAGTCACCATTGTCATCGGTTTGTACCGCAATGTCTTGCAAGCCCTTTTCGGTACAGACTTGGACAAAATGGGCGCTGCTATTGGACAAGGTGTACCCTTGTGTCGCTTGAATCGAAATCACGCACACCAATACAACCAACCACAAACGACCCCAGCGGATTTGTTTGTGACGCAATTGTTCGAGATACTGGTACAGGCGACTGGTCATGCAATTATTTCTGTCTGAACTGAAATGATGTCCACATTATACCCATAATTATGATATGGGCATGCGCTTTTGTAATTTTAGAAGTGTCTCTTTGTTGTGTTTGTGCTACTGTTCAGTTGCTTTCCAATTTGATTGATTGAACCGATATGAACGGACTGATTCTTTCCAAAGATGCGCAAACTTATTTGAATTTATCTCGCGCACAACAAACCAACTTCGTAGTCCATCACGCGTCCACAAGCGCGGAAGCGCTGCAATTGTCAAACGATGCATTGGCACGTGTGCATTGGCTACTGGCTGAACCTGCCTTGGCAATCGAGGTACTCGATCAACTGCCGAATCTGCGCTGGCTACAATCGACTTGGGCGGGTGTAGAACGATTGTTGGCGCACCCACGCCGAGATTACATTTTGACCAATATTCGTGGCGTGTTTGCACCGCTCATCAGCGAGTATGTGCTCGCGCATATTTTGGCGCACGAGCGGCAATTGTCCGCACATCGCGAAGCACAAAAAAATCGTGTGTGGTTCAATGACCACACAGGCGCTCATGTTGGCACGCTGCGCGGTAAAACGATGTTGATACTCGGTATCGGCAGCATCGGTGCGGGTGTGGCACAAACCATGCGGTGTTTGGGCATGCGCGTTTTCGGGGTGGTCAGTCAGATACGCCACATACCTGAATGCGACGCGGTCGGTACGATGGGTGATTTGCCTGCCCTTTTATCGCACGCCGATTATGTGGTCAATACATTACCGAATACGCCAGCAACGCAAAGTATCATCGACATAAATTTTTTGCAGCAGATGAAAAATACAGCGATACTTATCAATGTTGGTCGTGGTCAAGCGGTGGTCGAAAACGACTTGGTACATGCTTTGCACACCCATCAAATCGCTGGTGCGGTTTTGGATGTGTATCGCACCGAGCCACTACCGCCTGAGCACGTATTTTGGGACGCGCCGAATTTAACACTGACTTCGCACACCGCCGCGCCGAGTTTTCCTGCGGATGTTTTCAAAATTTTTTGGCACAATTACCAACGCTTTAACGCACAACACGCTTTGTCCCACGTGGTTGATTTTAGCAAAGGATATTAAACATGAGTTTTACCATACGCCCCCTACAAAATACCCCCGATGAATATCAACAGTGGCTCGCGCTGTGGCATGGCTATTTGACGTTTTATGAGTCAACGGTCTCGGATGAAGTCACCGCACGCAACTGGGCAAGTTTTCACGACCCCGACAACCCAATCGATGCGCTCGGCGCGTTTGATGTTGATGGCAAAATGATTGGCTTGGTGCAAACGGTGATTCATTTATCAACTTGGTCGGTTGCACCGCATTGTTATCTCAGTGATTTATTCACCACCCCCGAAGCACGGCGGCAAGGGGTTGGACGGGCATTGATTGAAGCCGTGTACGCATTTGCCAAGGGCAAAGGTTGTGTCACCGTACATTGGCTCACGCATGAGTCCAATGTAACTGGGCAGTCACTGTACAATGAACTGGCGGTCAATGAAGGATTCATCCAATATCTGCATGTCTTGAAGCCATAAAAAAGCCATTCACTGGTTGGTGTGGATGGCTTTGATGTGTGATTTAAGCGTATATTTTATTCGTCGGTCTCAGGCACAAAAATCGGATACACAGGCTCCCAATTGCGTTTTGCCAACTGCGCATCCATGACTTCGCGGGTGTGTGTCGCCACGCCTGAACTGAACGCAGCTTCAGCGACAGCGCGTGCCACCACATCGGTGACTTTTTCCAAATCGCTAATCGGTGGGAACACCGCACCTTGCTCCAAACGCGCTGGGGTCACTTGGGTTGAAAGTGCAATCGCCGCAGCGGTCATCATCTCTTGGTTGATGCTGCTCGCGCCTGCGGCAATCACACCCCAACCAATCCCAGGAAAGACAAAGGTGTTGTTGCCTTGACCGATGTGGTGGGTTTTGCCTTTCCACTCCACGGCATCAAATGGACTGCCCGTTGCAATAATCGCGCGGGCATCGCTCCAGCAAATCGCGTCTTTCGGTAAAATTTCGGTCAAATCGGTCGGGTTGGACAAAGCAAAAATAATCGGCCGAGGGGTATTCTCCATCACCGCTTCGATGATGCGTTGGTTGAACGAGCCGCCTTGACCCGACAATCCCATCAGCGCGGTGACTTTGGCATTGCGCACCACATCCATCATGTTGGGGTTTTCGCTGGCATAACTCCACCCCACCAATTTCTCACGGTCGTGTGCGAATATCATTTTGTACGGTTCTAAACCTTCGCGGTCGCTCAAAATCAAACCGCGCGAGTCGAGCACGTAAATGCGCTCCTTGGCTTGCTCTTGTGTTAAACCCAAGTGCATCAAGCCATACATGATTTGCGATGCCACGCCAATCCCACCCGCGCCTGCGCCGCTGACGAGGAATACTTGCTCGGTCAGGGTTTTGCCTTGTTCGGTGGCCGCCATCAGACCGCCCAATGCCATTGCGCCCGTGCCTTGAATGTCGTCGTTGAAACTCGGGATACTGTCGCGGTAACGCGCGAGCACATCAAATGCGGTCGATTTACTGAAGTCTTCCCACTGCAACATCGCTTCTGGGAAACGTTTTTTAAATGCGCTGACAAAGGCATCTATCATTTCGAAATATTTCGCGCCACGTGTGCGCGGTTGGCGCACGCCCAAGTAGAACGGATCTTCGAGGAGTTTTTTATTGTTCGTGCCAAAATCGAGCAACACAGGCAAGGTTTCAATCGGGCGTATGCCCGCCGCCAAAGAATATAAGGTTAATTTACCCATGCAAATCGCAATCCCGCCGAAACCTTGGTCGCCAATCCCCAAAATGCCTTCGGCATCCGTGACCACCGCCAGTTTGGTCGTGCCTGCGTATGAGGACAAAATCGTATCCAAATCTCGGTAGTTGGACTCAGTGACCACCAAGCCGCGCGGTTCACGATAAATGTGTGAGAACTCTTGAATCGCTTCGCCCACAGTTGGCGTATAAACGATGGGTAGCATCTCTTCTAAATAGCGCTTGACGAGTGCGTAGTATTGAATACGATTGTAGTCTTGCACCTCGCGCAAAAACACATACTTTTCTAAATTGGTTTTGCACGCGGAGTATTGCTCGTACATACGAACGATTTGCTCTTCAAGTGTTTCGATGCGTGGCGGCAAGCGTCCTTCAATGCCAAATGCACGTCGCTCTTCGGCGGTGAATGCCGTGCCTTTGTTTAAAAACGGGTCTTTTAATAATTGTCGTCCCTGTGATTTAACACGAATAACCTCTGGCATTGCGCACTCCAAAAAAAATTGTATTGTACCCGTACATCCTGTACTTGCCAATTTTTAATGCTTAAAATCCCAAGAAATTGATGAATATTTCTTGAATCTATTCTGTTTTTAGTTGTTGTTTTAATGCGTGTTGACATTGCCAATCGTGCCCAATCAGCCTACAATGCCGCAGATAAGAAACGGTTATTTCTGTAAAATCTAAAAAGGTGCAGACACCATGTCAAATACTTCTTCATTTGATGTCATTGTTATCGGTGCGGGTCCCGCGGGTTTGAGCCTTGCGCGCTCGTTGGCGGATACATCGCTTAAAATTGCGATTGTTGACCCCGCCCCTGCGGACGTACTCAAAAACCCACCTGCCGATGGGCGCGAAATCGCCTTGACGCATCAGTCCAAAGAATTATTGGAGTCCATGGGTGCGTGGGATGCTGTGCCTGAAGGTGAGATTTTTAAACTGCGCTCAGCCAAAGTAGTTGATGGTACCTCGCCGTTTGAATTGCATTTTGCCACCCCTGAAACAGCACGCGGTAAACCGACCGATACCTTGGGCTATCTGATTTCCAACCACCACATTCGTCAGTCAATTTATTCGCAGGTTGAGCATCAGCCGAACATCACATGGTTCACTGAGCAAAAGGTGCAGTCGGTATATGGCAAGTCCGAAGATGCGGGCGTGACCCTCGCCAATGGACAAAAACTCACCGCGCGTTTGGTCGTCGCGGCGGACTCGCGTTTCTCAACCACGCGCCAACAAATGGGCATCCCTGTGGACATGCACGATTTTGGCCGCACCGTGATTACATTTCGGATTGAGCACACGGCGAGCAATGACAACACTGCGTTTGAATGTTTTCACTACGGGCGCACCTTGGCGATTTTGCCATTGACCGAGCATTTATCCAGCGCGGTGATTACAATTGATACGCAGTTGGCGCACACCGTAGAGGATTTGGATGATGCAGCGCAGGCGCAAGACATCGCGCAACGGGTCAATGGACAATTGGGCGATGTGAAAGTGGTGAGCCAGCAGTATCGTTACCCGTTGGTCGGCACACATGCGCGACGTTTTTACAGCACGCGTTTTGCTTTGGTTGGTGATGCGGCGGTCGGGATGCACCCTGTGACCGCGCATGGCTTTAATCTGGGTTTAAACAGCACCATGATTTTGAGCGATTTGATTAAATCAGCGGTGCGTCAAAACCGCGACATCGGTGCGCCAACTTTGCTCCAGCAGTATGACCGCAAACATCAATTGAAAACCCGCCCGATTTATCATGGCACCAATTTTGTGGTTAAATTGTTTACCAATGAAACGCCACCAGCGAAATTATTGCGCACCGCGATTATTCGTGCCTCAAACATGTTGTCCCCTGTGAAAAAATTGATTAGTCACCAATTGACGGGTTGAGGGTGGTGGTTTGAAGTTGCCACCAGTCAAGCGCGGGTGCGTCATCATCACAGGAAAATACATATTTTTAGCGAGGTAACCCATGGATTTTTTGACAACGCTGTTGCTATTGGTGGTGCTCTTGGCGATGGTTGCCGTGGCATTTTTGTGGTGGAAACTAAAAAGTGCGGGTTCTGCCAAGCAAGTGGAAATTCATTCGAGCATTGAAAAACTCAAAGCGATTGGCGAGCTCTCGGTATTCAAAGCCGTGACCAAAGAAATCGTCACGCAGTTTGACCATGACTGGGGTGACTTTGGTAAAAAATGGCTCGGTTGGCTGTACTCGAGTAAAAAAATGGCGATGATTTTTGAGTTTGAAATCGATTTTCGCTACGACTTGCGCAAAAGTGATTTTGAAGTTGTGAATCAAACCAATGGCACGTATGTCATCAAAATGCCGCCATGTTTCCACGAAGTGCATATCCGCAGTATTTCGTTTTACGATGAGCAAGGCAGCAAACTCATGCCGTGGCTGTTACCCGATACGCTCAATGGCTTGTTTGGCAAGGGTTTTGGCGAAACAGAAAAAAATCAAATGGTCGCCATGGCGCGCGCCCATGCTGAGGGTCAAGCATTGCGTTTGATTTCGGGGCTGACCTCTGAAGTCGAAGAATCTGCCAAAGCGACACTGACCTCGGTAGCCAAAGCGTTTGGCGCGCAGAGCATACGCTTTGAGTTTGCCAAACCGACAGGGCAGGTGGATGTGCAGATGGACAAAGCGGTGGCGTAATTGGCAGAAAAACAAAACGGCGAGGCAGCAGACTCGCCGTTTTTTATTGCGCTGGGTCGCGATACTGCCAACGAATCGCATCAATTGCTTTTAAAATTTCATCCGAAAGCGTTACCTCATACGCGTCCACGCACTCATCCAATTGTGCGATGGACGTCACGCCAATAATTGTGCTGGCGACTTGCCATTTTTGGTAACAAAATGCCAGCGCGAGTTGCGTTGGGCTTAAACCATGCGCACGCGCCAATTGGTTGTAGCGCTTCGCGGTCTCCAGTGCTTCGGCGCGTCCCCAACGCTGTTTGCGCATCGAGGCAAATTTTTTCAAACGTGCCTCATCGGGCGCACTCGCCCCCATCAAGCCATCGGCATCATATTTGCCCGTCAAAAGTCCAAACGCCAAAGGCGAGTACGCCAGCAGCGAGACATCCAGCATGTGCATCATTTCATCCAAGCCATTTTCATCAGAACGGTTCAATAGCGAATAGGCGTTTTGCACCGTGGCAACACGCGGCAAATTGTGTTGCTCGGACAAACGCACAAACTCATGCACGCCAAACGGCGTTTCATTCGACAGCCCCACAGCTCTGATTTTGCCTGCTTGGACGAGTTGACCGAGTGCGACCAGCTGCTCGTGGATTTTGTCGGTGACCTCCGAGGTGGATTCTTGTGGTTGGAAATACAAACCACCAAACATCGGTGTGGCGCGTGTCGGCCAGTGGATTTGATACAGGTCTATCACATCGGTTTGCAGACGTTGTAAACTGCCTTCACACGCACGGATGATGTCTGCGCCTGATAAATCAATACTACCGCCGCGTATCCACGGCATACCACGTGAAGGGCCAGCCACTTTGGTCGCAACGACCCATTGCGCGCGTGCGCCTTGATTGGCGGCAAAGTAATTGCCAATAATGGTTTCGGTGGCATTGAAGGTTTCGGCTTTGGGTGGTACGGCGTACATCTCAGCGGTGTCGAGAAAATTCACACCGCGCGCCAAAGCGTGGGTGAGGATTTGATGGGCATCTGTTTCGTTGACCTGTTCACCAAAAGTCATGGTACCCAAGCAAATGGGGGTAACGTGTAGGTCTGAGCGACCGAGGGCAATTGTTTTCATGGGGGTGCTTGGTAAAATGTTAGAATGATAGAGTGAAATAAACTCTTTGGGATTGTATATGTTTACTGGAATTATTGCAGATGTTGGACAAATCACTGCGGTCACACCGCTGGCGAATCACGTGGACGCGGGCGTGCGTTTGCAAGTGCAGACCGTGGCATTGGATATGTCGGATGTCGCGCTCGGCGACTCGATTGCGATCAATGGCGCGTGCATGACGGTGGTCTCGCTCGATACCAATGCAAAAACTTTTACCGTGGATGTCTCGCGTGAGAGCCTGAATAAAACCGCTGGTTTAGACACAACAGGTCATGTGAACTTAGAAAAAGCCATGCGCTTGTCGGATCGACTCGGAGGTCATTTGGTCAGTGGGCATGTGGATGATGTGGCGCGGATTGAATCACTTGCGCCCGTTGGTGAGTCGTATGAACTGGTATTTAGCGTGGATTCGCGCTGGAAAAAATTTCTCGCCGATAAGGGCTCCGTGACTTTAAATGGCACGAGTTTGACGGTCAATCGAGTTTGGAGCGAGGGCGGGCGTGTGTTGGGTACGATTAACCTGATTCCACACACCATGGCGCACACAGTGTTTCAATATTTATCCGCAGGCGATACCATCAATTTCGAAGTCGATTTGTTGGCGCGCTATGTGGCACAGTTGATGAATTTGACGGATTGATTTGTTATTCGTCCAATACTTGATGCCGTACTCTGTCCACTCGATCAGACACGTAAGCGATTGCCCTCAAAGGGCTTCATAATCACTGCTTTTTAAGGTTGTTTCTGATGAAAAAAAACCTATCAGACCCCAATTCAATACTCAAAGCACCGCTGGCTACTCGAGCGGTTACCGTTGATTTATCTGAATTTAAGACGTTGGCATTATTCATCAAATATTCAGACACATTTTGTTCGGTGATATTGCCAACAATTTTTTCAAACAAATCAAAGCACGGTGAGCCTTTGCCCCAAGGTTTATCGTTGCCGTCCTTACCAAACTCATGGCATTGCCCCGCAATAACAGAGCCGTCATCCTTATCACCGATAAATTCCAATCCACCCGCACTTTCACCAACCCCTTTGATGCTCCATCGAGTTCTCGGTAACCCGTTGTCGCTTTTATCCACGCGTGCATTGCCTATGGGTAAACCAACAACAGATTGAGCCATAATTAGTTTGGGGGACTTAAACGCAACGCTCGGTGTGTTGCTTTGAACACTCACCACTGCGCCTTTATTCATCGCCTCTGCTGCTGAATAGGTACTCTTGGACGTGAATTTATTCACAGTGGTGATTATCACCGCCACCCCTAAAACCACCCAAAGAATATTTTTAATATTCCCTTTACCCATAACCCCTCCACAAAAGTCTGATTATCCACCAAAATAAAATTTATTTGTTCAATATAAACTCAGGGATGCCCGAATTTCGTACATTTACTATCGATGGTGGCGGCAGTTGTGCCAAGGCTTGGTGCAGCTCAGACGACAACAAAAAACCCATCGACAACAACACAGCGACAAATTCAGGCAGATTATGTAAAGGGTCGGTGATGTGTATCCCTGTTGCCTCTGGCTCAATGATGACATAGCCCTTTTTTGGCTTTCAATATGGCATTAAGTATCTCAATACTACTATCTCCAGTGATGGTTCTTACTTCACTGTCCCAATTAAAGCGCACGGGTTTTGCCGCTCTGTAATGTTCCAATTCAAATTTATGGTTATAATAAAACAAAGTCTTATGTCGATTTGTTGGCGCGTTATGTGGCACAGTTGATAAACTCGGCGGATTGATGGGTTCAACTGTCATTGCGAGCAGCACCGTCGCGCAGCAATCCAGCAATAAGTCATTTGATGCCTCATGGATTGCTTCGCTGATGAAGCGTCGCTCGCAATGACGGCGTTTTTTGGCGTTCTCTCATTACTATAAATTACAACCCCACCATATCCTCCACCCGTACCCAAGCATCAAAATCCGCCGCCGACACACCCTGTTTGATGGCGGCTTCGCGCAGGCTGAGATTTTCAGTCAACGCGGTTTTGGCAATTTGACTGGCTTTATCGTAGCCGATGTGTGGGTTGAGCGCAGTAGCGAGCATGAGGTTTTGTTCCAGTAGAAATTGAATGCGTGACTCATTGGGCGTGATGCCACTGGCGCAATGTCGATTGAACGAGACCATGGCTTCACCGAGCAAACGCATGGATTCCAACAGATGGTGCAAGATCAAAGGCTTATAAACATTGAGTTGAAAATTGCCCTGACTGGCAGCAAAGGCAATCGCCGCATCGTTGCCATACACATGCAGACACACCATGCTCAGCGCTTCGCACTGGGTTGGATTGACTTTGGCGGGCATGATGGACGACCCTGGTTCGTTGTCGGGGATGTGAATTTCGCCGATGCCACAGCGCGGGCCACTGGCGAGCCAACGAATGTCGTTGGCGATTTTAAGCAATGCGCCCGCCAGCGTGCGCACCTGCGCCGAGAGGCTTGCCAAATTGTCGTGCGCAGACAGGGCGACAAATTTATTCGGCGCACTGGTAAACGGTTGTCCCGTCATCTGCGCGAGCTGCTGCGCGCACAATGCGCCAAACTGCGCAGGCGCATTCAAACCCGTACCGACCGCAGTGCCGCCAATCGCCAAGGGATACAAACTCTGCGCACTGCTGCGCAAGCCATCCGTCGCGCCATCCAATTGCGCAACCCATGCGGAAAATTCTTGTCCCAAGGTCAACGGTGCTGCGTCCTGCAAATGCGTGCGCCCTGTTTTGACGATGTGCATGAATTGTTCGGATTGCTCAAAAAAGGTCTGGCGCAGTGTCGCGATTTTGGGTAAAAATTCTGTGAACAATTCATGCGCAATCGCTACGTGCATCACGGTTGGAAACACATCGTTGGATGACTGAGAGCGATTGACATGGTCATTCGGATGCACGGGATTTTTACTGCCAAGCGTGCCACCGAGCAATTGAATGGCGCGGTTGGCGATGACTTCATTGGCATTCATATTGGTTTGTGTGCCTGAACCCGTCTGAAAAATCACCAAGGGAAAATGCGCGTTGAGCTGCCCCGCGATGACCTCGTCACACGCGGTCACGATTGCATCGGCAATCTCGGCTGGCATTTGCCCCAGTGCGCGGTTGGACAGCGCGGCGGCTTTTTTCACCCAACCCAAGGCGCGAACTACAGATGCCGACCAAACAAATTGCTCGCGCCCGATTTGAAAATGTTCTAGCGAACGTTGGGTTTGCGCGCCCCACAATTTGTCATTGGCAACCCGCACTTGCCCCATACTGTCTGATTCGATGCGTGTGTTGTTCATACGAGCCTCCAACTATTGGGTCAAAATCTGACGCAAGACAAACGGTAAAATCCCGCCGTGTCGATAGTAGTCCACCTCAATCGGTGTGTCGATGCGGCAGCGCACCTCGGTCTGCGTGCTTGAACCATCGGCGCGGCGGATGCGCAATGTGAACATCTGTTGCGGCACAATGGTATCCGCTACGCCAAGGATGTCAAAGGTATCACCCGCACCGATGTTCAAGGTGGTCACAGAATCATCACCGATAAATTGCAAAGGCAAAATCCCCATACCGACCAAATTGGCACGGTGGATGCGTTCAAACGAGCGTGCAATCACCGCACGGATGCCGAGCAGTTGCGAGCCTTTGGCGGCCCAGTCACGTGATGAGCCTGTGCCGTATTCTGTACCTGCAAACACAATGGTCGGGATGTCGCGTGACCGATACTGTGCCGCCGCATCAAATATCGAGGTTCGCACGCCCTCATATAGCGTGAACCCACCTTCGATGCGTGTGCCGTCCTCGGCGGCGGGCAACATTAAATTGCGCAGGCGCACATTGGCAAAAGTACCGCGCACCATGACCTCAAAATGACCGCGTCGAGAACCGTAACTGTTAAATTGTTTGGGGTCTATACCGCGCGCCATGAGCCATTCCCCTGCAGGCGTATCGGCTTTGAACGAGCCCGCGGGCGAGATGTGATCGGTGGTCACCGAATCACCGACGATGAGCAAGGCCTTGGCATTTTCGATGCCCAATATGGGGTGTGGTTGTAAGGCAAATTCATTGAAAAACGGTGGTTGGGCAATATAAGTGGATTCTGGCCATGTATAGACTTCACCGACAGGGGTTTGAATCGCATTCCACATCGGTGATTCCTGCGCAAAACTGCGGTATTTGTTTTGGAAAGTCGTGGTGTTAAAGGCAATGGGGAGCAAGGCTTTGACCTCATCGTTCGATGGCCAAATATCTTTGAGCATCACAGCTACGCCCTCAGAATCCAATCCCAAAGGTTCAGTCGTTAAGTCGATATTCATGCGCCCTGCCAACGCGTATGCCAAAACTAAAGGCGGCGAAGCCAAAAAATTCGCTTTGATGTTCGGTTGAATCCGTGCTTCAAAATTGCGATTGCCCGAGAGCACCGCTGTGGTGATGAGTTGATTGTGCACAATGCATTCGGTGATTTCAGGCGCGAGCTCGCCCGAATTACCAATGCAGGTGGTGCAGCCGTAGGCCACCACTTGAAAACCGAGTTGATCTAAATAGGTTTGCAAACCCGTCGCCATCAGATACTCGGCGACCACGCGCGAACCGGGAGCCAGTGAGGTTTTGATGTGCGGCGCGATGCGCAGGCCTTTTTCCACCGCTTTTTTTGCCAACAAACCTGCGGCGAGCATGACGTTCGGGTTGGAGGTGTTGGTGCAAGAGGTAATCGCCGCGAGCACCACATCGCCATGCCCCAAAGAGAATGCGCCCTGCGCCGAATCGACGCTGTGTCGTTCGACCACTTGGGTGGCGGACAGATTAAATCCGCCCTCATCGGTGCTTTGCCGCATTAAATAATCGAGTTGTCGAGCCACATCGGGCAGGGCAATGCGGTCTTGCGGACGTTTGGGTCCCGCAACGGAAGGCACGACGGTGCTCAAATCCAAGCGCAACACGCGCGAGTAATCAATCTCACCGACCTGCGGCATACCCAATAAGTTTTGCGCTTGATAATAGGCTTCAAAGGCACTAACCTCAGCCTCGCTGCGCCCTGTGTTGCGCAGATAAGCAACGGTTTTGGCATCCATCGGAAAGTAGCCCATGGTCGCGCCGTATTCGGGCGCCATATTGGCGATCGTTGCGCGGTCTGTGACCGACAAACTCGCCGCACCCGTGCCAAAAAATTCAACAAAACTATCGACCACGTGCGCCGCGCGCAGCATTTGGGTCAAAGTCAGTACCAAGTCGGTCGCGGTCACACCTTCTGACAGTTCGCCCGCCAACTCAACCCCGACCACATCGGGCGTGAGCAGATAGACGGGTTGACCGAGCATGGCCGATTCCGCCTCAATACCACCGACGCCCCAGCCGACCACGCCCAAACCATTGATCATCGTGGTGTGTGAATCTGTACCCACCAAGGTGTCTGGAAAGTACACGCCATCTACGTGATGCACACCGCGACACAGGTATTCTAAATTCACCTGATGCACGATGCCAATGCCGGGGGGTATGACTTTGAATTTTTTGAACGCCTGCATCCCCCATTTGAGAAATTGATAGCGTTCGGTGTTGCGCTCAAATTCTTTGTCCATATTCAAATTCAATGCTTGCTCAGAGCCTTGATAATCAACCATCACCGAATGGTCAATCACCAAATCGACGGGCACGAGCGGCTCAATTTGTTTTGGGTCAAAGCCCATCGCCGCAGCGGTGGTGCGCATGGCGGCCAAATCGGTCAGCAAAGGCACACCTGTGAAATCCTGCAACACCACACGCGCCACCACAAAAGGAATTTCATCGGTGCGCGGGGCGTTGGCTTGCCAGTTTGCGAGTTGCGCCACATGCTCGGTGCGAATCAAATCGCCATCGCAATGACGCACCACCGATTCAAGCACGATGCGAATCGACACAGGCAGGCGATGGATATTGGGAAACCCGAAGTCCTGCAAGGCAGGCAAACTGAAAAACTCGGCGTGCTGAGGTTCGGATTGAGAGCCCGTTTGATGAGTGAACGAACGAATAATGGCGGCGTAAGGATGCGTTTTCATGCTGTACTCCCTTCGGAAGTATTCTGCGGTGAATTGGGGTTCAAATCACGTAGCAGAGTTTTGATTGTACGCCAATTGTTTTTAGCGCGTGGATTGCTGAATTTAGATGGTGTGGGGACAAATCGCGTACAATGGCGTTTTTGAATTTGAAAGAAACGGTATGTCGGACGTGGATAAAATCGAGTTAATCGACCCCAATATTCCAGAGAAAACACCACCTGCCAGCATCGCCAGCACGGAGGACATCATTGTCGAACTCAAAGCAGGGCGCATGGTGGTACTGGTCGATGAAGAAGACCGCGAAAACGAGGGCGATTTGGTGCTCGCCAGTGATTTCGTCACGCCTGCTGCGATTAACTTCATGGTCACCCATGCGCGCGGCTTGGTGTGCTTGTGTTTGACCGAAGCGCGTTGCGACGAACTTGGCTTGCCGATGATGGTCGGCGCGGGCGAAAACGGCACGCAATACGGCACGAATTTCACGGTGTCGATTGAGGCGCGTGAGGGCGTGACCACAGGGATTTCGGCATCTGACCGAGCCCGCACGATTGCCGTAGCCGCCAATCCGCAGTTCGGCGCACAGGACATTGTCCAACCAGGGCATATTTTCCCTTTGCGTGCGCGAGATGGCGGTGTGCTGGTGCGTGCAGGCCACACCGAGGCAGGTTGCGATTTGACGCGCTTGGCAGGATTGACCCCGTCGGCGGTGATTTGTGAAGTGATGAATCCCGATGGCGAAATGGCGCGTTTGCCTGATTTGCTCAAGTTTGCGCGTGAGCATCAACTCAAAATTGGTACGATTGCCAACTTGATTGAATACCGCAGTGCGCGTGAGAAATTAGTCGAGCGCGTTGGGCAGTACACCATGAGCACGCCCGCAGGCGAGTTTGATGCAGTGCTGTTTAAAGAACACAATTCTGAGCAAGTACATTTGGCTTTGGTGCACGGTGATGTGGCCAATGCAGACGTGGTACCCGTGCGCGTGCATGAGCCTTTTTCGGTATTGGATTTGCTCGATACCCACAACACCACGCACTCAATTGGTTTGAGCAAAGCCTTGCAACACATTCAGGCGCAGGGTGTGGGCGTGGCGGTACTGCTCAATTGCCAAGAGCACAGCACGCGACTGGTCGAGCAATTTGCCCGTTTGGCAACGCCTGAACATGCGCCTGCGAAAACCGTGAGCGAGTTGCGCTTGTACGGCATCGGTGCACAAATTTTAAAAGACGTGGGCGTGAAACGCATGAGTTTGCTCGGCAGCCCACGCAAAATGCCGTCTATGAGTGGCTTTGATTTGGAAGTGACGGGGTTCACGCAAATTTAAGCCAAAATTGGCTGACCAGCAATGAATATACAAAGGAGTTAAAAATGATTGAAGAATTCAAACCCGAAATCAACGGCACTGGGCTGCGCATTGGTATTGTCAAAGCACGCTTTAATGAAAATATTGGTGAAGGCTTATTCAATGCCTGCGTCAAAGAATTGATGGACAAAGGCGTTGCCGAAGAGGATATTTTATTCATCACTGTACCAGGGGCTTTGGAAGTGCCATTGGCATTGCAAATGCTGTGTCAGTCAGAGGAATTTGACGCGCTCATCGCACTGGGTGCGGTGATTCGCGGTGAAACCTATCATTTCGACTTGGTCAGCAATGAGTCGGGTGCAGGCATTACCAAGGTGGGTTTAGACCACAACATGCCGATTGCCAATGCGATTTTGACTTGTGAAAACGACGAGCAAGCCATTGCACGCATGGCAGAAAAAGGTGCGGATGCGGCGCGCGTGGCGATCGAAATGGCCTGTTTGTACGAGGCATTGGACGACTTTTTGAGTTTTACCGAAGAAGTTGATGAAGCCGAACAAGAGGATGACAAATAATGAAAAGCGCACGCAGACGTTCTCGTGAATTGGCGGTACAAGCCTTGTATCAGTGGCAAATCACCAGTACCACCGATGCCCAAACCGACACCGCAGGCGCGGCGCAAGCCTACATCCGCGAAACCCCCGATTTTCATAAAGCCGATGAGGTGTACTTTACGACCTTGTACACGGGTGTGGTTGGCAATGCCGATGCTTTGCGCGCACTCATCACGCCACATATTGACCGACCGCTGGCGGAACTCTCGCCCGTTGAGCATGGCATCCTGCTCGTGGCGGCGTATGAGTTGCAAAACCAACTTGAAGTGCCTTACAAAGTCGTGATTAACGAAGCGGTTGAAATCGCCAAAAGTTTTGGTGGTACGGATGGCTTTAAATACGTCAATGGCGTGTTGGATAAATTGGCGGGTGAGGTAAGGGCTTTGGAGGTTGGGGCGCAGACTTAAACGAAAAGACGAATAAAATGAAAAAATATCAAATATATCAGCATTCAGTTTTGGGAGTAGAAGCAGTTAAAGTTGGTTTTTCTTGGCCTGCGTTTTTCTTCAATTGGGTTTGGATGTTATTTAAAAGGCTTTGGAGTTTTGCGGCCATTTGGTTTATTGCCAATATAGCATTCACTCTTATTCAACGGTCATTTACTGACTTAGACAATAAGTTATTGGAATTAATTATTTTATTGGTTCTTATGGTAGGTAATTTTGCTCTTTGGCTCATACCTGCATTTAAAGGCAACAAGTGGAGAGAAGAAGACCTTATCAAACGTGGGTTTACATTTCTCAGAACTGTGGATGCCGAAAATCCAGAGATGGCAGCGCGAAAAAATTAGTCCGAAGGAAGCAATACGTAACCCACCATGAGTGGTTCCTGCGAATCGCGGGGCAAACCATCTTTGCAAACACCTCGTTCCCCGCCATTCGCTTCGCTCATGGCGGGCTACTTGAACTTTTGAAACACCCATTACGTATGGACGAATTTTCCCTCATCGGCGCGTATTTCAAACGCGCCATTTCTCCCTCTAAAACACCGCAGATGGATGTCGGTGTGGGCGACGATGCGGCTCTGTTTCGTGTGGCGGATGGGCATCAGTGCGTGGTGTCCTCCGATTTGTTGATTGAAGGGCGACATTTTTTCGCCGATGTTGCGCCGCGCGCTTTGGGGCATAAATCGTTGGCGGTAAATTTGTCCGACTTGGCGGCGATGGGCGCGCAGCCTTTGGGCTTTACCCTGTCGATTGGTTTGCCACGCGTGGACACCGAGTGGTTGAGTGAGTTTTCAAAGGGTTTGTTTGCTCTGGCAGATGAATTTAACTGCCCGCTCATCGGCGGGGACACCACGCAGTCCGACACCATCGTTATCAATATCACGATTTTTGGGCAAGTGCCGACAGGTCAGGCGATTTTGCGCAGCGGTGCGCAAGTCGGTGACGATGTCTGGGTGACGGGAACTTTGGGCGATGCGGCGTATGCTTTGAATTTAATGCAAAATGCGCCCACGCACAGCGATTTGGCGCAAGTCCGTGCACGTTTGGAAATGCCCACGCCGCACGTGGCTTTCGCTTGCGCCTTGCGCTCTGCGGGTTTGGCGCACAGTATGTTGGATGTGTCGGATGGTTTGGCGGGGGATTTGCCGCATATTTTACGTGCGTCGAATGTTTCGGCGCGGATAGATTGCGATGCTTTGCCGCAGTCCTCGGTGCTGTCACAGTTGCCTGCTGCGCAGGCTTGGCAATATGCGGTTGCCGGCGGCGATGATTATGAGTTGTGTTTGACGGCGTCTGCGACATCTGAGGTGCGTGCCGCTTTGTTCGATTTGGCGCAAAAATTCGCAACCCCCATCACGCGAGTGGGTACAATAACGCCCATGAATCAGGAGAATCAAGTTATTTGGCACAGCGAACGAGCCCCAGAAGTGGCGCAACGGTTGGCGTGCAGCAACGGCTTTAATCATTTTGCATCGCATTGATATTCAATGTGATGAGCAGTACAGGAGAAATAGACCATGCAACAAACTAAATTTCAGTGGATGCTGATTCACCCAGCGCACATTATTGCTCAGGGTGCGGGCTCGGGCTTGTTGCACCCTGCTTCAGGGACTTGGGGCACGTTGGTGGGTTGGGTTTTGTTCGTTTTTTTGGGGCAAATTCAGTGGCTGTATACGGGCGTGTGGGCGTGGCTGGTGGTGCTGGCTGTGACCTTCCCCATCGCGGTTTGGGCGTGTTCGGTGACGGGGCGTGATTTGAATTCGCCCGATGATTCGTCCATTGTGATTGACGAAATTTGGGCGATTTGGTTGGTGATGTTGTTCGTCATGCCCGCACCGTTTTGGCAACAAGCGATTGCGTTTGCATTGTTTCGTTTGTTTGATGTTTGGAAGCCTTATCCCATTCGTTTGATTGACAGCAAATGGAAAAGTGGCTTGGGTGTCATGCTCGATGATGTGGTTGCCGCTTTGTACGCGTTGTTGGTGTTTTCGATTGGTGTGCAGTTGTTTCGTTGGTTTGCGGCTTAAACACTGAAAATGATGAATACCGAACTGACCACTCAGATTGCTGTGCTTACGGATAAATTGCGTGCCTTGCATTGGCGCATGGCAAGCGCGGAATCCTGCACGGGTGGCGGGATTGGTTATTATTTGACGGAATTGGCAGGTGCGTCGGATTGGTTTGCGGGTGGCGTGTTGGCATACAACAATGGGGTCAAACAAGACGTATTGGGCGTATCTGCGGACACATTGTTGCAACACGGCGCGGTGAGCCAAGAAGTGGTCACACAAATGGCGCGTGGGGTGTTTCACGTGATGCATGTGGACTGCTCGGTCGCGGTCAGTGGCGTGGCAGGGCCTGATGGTGGCACGGCGGACAAACCCGTCGGTTGCGTCTGGCTTGCGTGGGCGTGGCGCGATGGCGTGGGCAACACACAGGTGCGCACGCATCGGGCGCAATTTGACGGCAATCGCTCTGAGGTGCGTATGCAAACCGTGCGCTGTGCGATTGAAGGGATGATTGATTTGTGCGAGCAGGTGCGATTAAATCGCAGCGTGCCTGAGGATTTAATCGCCCTGCGCGAAACCCGCTGGGTGTGAACGTGGCGGTGCAAGAAATGTCGTGTCGAGCAGGCTGTGGTGCGTGTTGCATCGCGCCGTCGATTTCCTCCACCATTCCCGATATGCCTGATGGTAAACCTGAGGGCGTGCCATGCGTTCAATTGGATGCGCAGATGCGTTGTAAAATTTTTGGTGAAGCGACTCGTCCAGCGGTGTGCGGCAGTTTACGCGCATCCGCGCAGATGTGCGGCATGAACGAAGATGTGGTGCAGACACGCGAATTTGCGCTGCACTATCTGAATGAATTGGAGCTGTTAACGAAATGAAGATGAAAACACCTATTTTGAAACCCAGTTGGCTACGTGCTCGTTGGGCTGTATTGGTACTTATGATGAGTGCGTGGATGACGGCATGCAGTTTTCTGTCAACCCCAAAAACCATACATGTCAATCAAAGTTTGTTGCAAACCGCCATCACCAAAAAATGGACAGACATTGCCAAAACCATGAGTGACAATGGCATGGTCGCCACCGAACCCAAAGTGATTTTGATGCCTGACAAACAACGGGTTGCTGCGCAGTTCGATGCGGTCGTTGAAACAGGATTGCTCGGCGGTGTGATGCGTGGCAAGATGCAAATGTCAGGCGTGCCTGCGTATAACCCTGAGGTGCAAGCGATTGTGCTCAAGGAGTTTGCGGTCGATTCGTTTGAGTTAAACAATGCGCCGTCCATGTTGGACGGTTTGGCGCGACGCGCTGTCAGCATGATGGTTGGCAAAAAATTGGGGGGCGATGTGCCTGTATATTTCATTAAACGCGAGCAACTCAGTTTCGCAGGCAAAGAATGGTTGCCAGAGAAAATTGAAGTTGAAGCCGAACGCTTAAACATCACCTTGCAACCACATGAGCAATGATTCGCGCTTGCGGGTCGTATGCTCCCGTGGTAGAATTCGCCCCGTCATTAGGGAGTAGCCTCTCTTCTTTCAAAATCTTTTAAAGATACTTATGTCAACATACTTGCGCAAAAATCGCATGGCATAAGTGACCCGTTGCTGCGGGTTGGGCAAGACTTGTGACCGTAGAACACTTTTCAGTTGGGAAGTGTTCTACGGTCTATTTTTTTATTCCCAGCTTGGAGTATTTATGGAGTCTTTTCTCGTATCCACCAGCGTCGTCGCCTTGGCAGAAATCGGTGATAAAACGCAATTATTGTCCCTCATCCTCGCTGCGCGTTTTCGCAAACCTTTGCCGATTGTCTTGGGTATCTTGGTCGCCACCTTACTCAATCATGCTTTGGCGGGGGCATTGGGCGCGTGGTTGGCGACTTTGTTTACCCCCCAAACACTTGGTTGGATTATGGGGATTTCGTTTATTGCCATGGGGTTATGGATTTTAATTCCTGATCAATTGGATGAAAATGATGTTGCAGTGCCACAAAAGCAAATGGGTGTGTTTTTTGCAACACTTTTTGCATTTTTTTTGGCAGAAATGGGCGATAAAACCCAGTTCGCGACCATCGCTTTGGCGGCACAATACCATCAGGTTTTGATGGTGGTTTTGGGAACCACTTTGGGTATGATGTTGGCGAATGTACCCGCTGTTTACTTGGGTCATCGCTTCGCAGACCGCTTGCCGACTAAGTTGGTACATTTAATTGCAGCAGTGATTTTTGTGACAATCGGTTTGTGGACTTTGGCACGCATTCTATTTTAATGACGCGGTGCAATATATCCATCTCTAAAAAATAAAATGTTGCACTGCAAAAACCGAACGTTCGTGCGTTTTATACTTTTAAATCAAATGTTTGGCTGTGTTATAGTCCTTTCTGTCAAAAAAGACATTATGACGATAGGAGAATATCACATGAGTCAAACTCAAACGAATGCCGCTTTGCCTGCTCAGCCGATTGCTGATGGACAAGCGATACCCACGCGCAAAGTGTTGCGCTCATGGTTGCTGGATTTATCCACCAGAGGATACGTGTATCCAATTGCACTGCTCATCATTGATTTAATTATTTATGGGTTTTTATTGTATTTTGCCATTACTGCACCACACTGGGCTTTGCGCCTGTTGTCGGGTCTGGTGATGGGCTTTTGGATTGGTCGTATTTTCATCATCGGACACGACGCTTGCCATCAAGCTTACACGCCCAATAAAACGCTGAATAAAGTGTTGGGGCGCATTGCCTTTCTGGTATCGCTTTCACCATACAGTCTGTGGGATGTCGGTCACAATGTGATGCACCACGGCTTTACCAATTTGAAAGGGGTGGATTTTGTTTGGGAACCCAAATCGCGTGAAGAATACGCGGCGATGACACCTTTTCAGCAACGTATGGAACGCTTGTACCGCAATGGTTGGTCTGCTTGGTTGTACTATATGGTTGAAATTTGGTGGAAAAAAATGTTCTGGCCCAACAAAAAAACCCAGCCCGCGCGTCGTCCATCGTTTTTTTGGGACAACGTTTTGGTGTCGGTGTACGCGGTTTTGTGGATAGGCGCAATCATCATCGGTGCCAATGCGGCGGGCGTGAATGTTTTATCGGCTTTGTTCACTGCATTCGTTGTGCCATTTGTTTTTTGGAACGGTATGATTGGTATAGTGGTCTATATGCACCACACCCACGAGCAAATCAAATGGTATGACGTGAAAACTGAGTGGACTGCGGCCAGCCCATTTGTCACCACTACCGTGCATTTGACCTTTCCGCTCAGAATTGGTGCATTGGTGCATCACATCATGGAGCACACGGCGCATCATTTGGACGCGACAATTCCACTGTACAAACTCAAACAAACCCAACACCGTTTGGAAGAAATGTTGCCCAATCGCATCGTGGTGCAACCCTTCTCATTGAAATGGTATTGGAGAACGGTTGGGATGTGTCAGTTGTACGACTTCAGAACCCAACAATGGTTGAAGTTTGATGGTACACCAACCACGCCTGCCAACGCTTAAACACGTTTTTTGCGAACAAACCCCTGCATTTTTGCAGGGGTTTGTTGTTTTTATTAACTTGACTCAATAGAGAATCAGAAATTGAAACGCAATATTTCAGCTATCTCAGAGATACTTTAGCACCGTTGGTGTTGAACGAGAAATAGAAATACAACGAGTTAATTGGTTGGCTAAAAACTGGGGGCGAGAAGGTTTTTAAAACCAACAAAGCCGATCTCTTTGATTGATTTGGGATTTTTGACCCCATGTTCAAAGGGTGCTACAATTGGGCGACCTCTTAAACTTTGCTTGCTATGTATATTAACCAACACCTTCAAAAAAAAGTTGCCTCAGGATTGATGATCCTGTTTTTGGTGTTTGCTTTGGTTCCGATATACATCATCATGGCAAAGTTTGCTACAGGTGGACATTATGTGCAGTTGTGTACGGCGACAGGGATGCAAACTGTTTGGGTCGCTGATGATGCAAGTACAGGAATGACTATCAACTCGGCAACTCCGTCGAACGTTCAAACTTCGGAGAGTGGTTTAGTCAGTCCGTTTGGATGCTGTGAGTTCTGTTGGACGAGTGTTTTGGCGGCAACAGTGTTGCCATTACTGGTGGTTCTTTTCGCAAGCAATGTACAAGCACGCTTTGCCGTACCTGCCTATCAAGAGCAGGACTTTCATTCTTATCTTAGGCGTTGGCACGTCAGCCCTCGCGCCCCTCCTTATTTATTTTCAATTTAAATATTTAATTCGTCACCCGTTTTCAGGCGGACTGCGTGCTCGTGCGCAGTGATGATGTTATGAAAATTTTTTAGGAATCCATCATGAAACTAACGACCAGAGGGCGTTATGCTGTCACAGCTTTGTTAGAAATTGCGATGTATGGCGGTAAAACCCCCATTTCATTAGCCACTATTTCAGAGCGTCAAAATCTATCTTTGTCATATTTAGAAATTTTATTTAGCCAACTGCGCAATGGCAATTTAGTCAAAAGCCACCGAGGTCCTGGAGGCGGCTATGTGTTGGTTCACGCGCCCGATGAAACCACGATTGCGCAAATTGTCGCGTCCGTGGATAAACCCAAAGGCAGTTCGTTACCCAATTTGGTGATGGGAGATGAGAAATGCTTTGACGGCTTTTTAGAAACCTATTTGTGGGATGAGTTGAACGAAAAAATGTATGAATACCTTGAGCGAATCAGTTTAAGTGATTTATTACATAAGAAGCAATTGGTCGAAAAAGTTCAGAAGCGCACCGTATATGCCACTTCACCAATCAGTAGGGCAATGAATATGGTTGCTTAACACTTTAAGGCAACAAATCTCCCAAGCCATCAAGGGGTTATTTGCAAGCCCCCCCTTCAGGCACGCATCAAGAACAGCCACGACAGCAATGCCGTGGCTGTTTTGTTGGCGCGCTGCGCTTTTCGCGCCTCGGTTTTTAAAATTCATCACCCTAAAAACCTTAAATTTTATATGTTTTTGAAATTACGGTACACTGGCTTTCAATCATAAAAGAATGGTGCATTTTGCATTTTTATGAGTTGTGTTGGCCATTAATTTCAAAAAGCGCTCGCGATGATGCAATAACCCTATGATATTAATGGGTTTTTATATTTTGAAATTTCCGTCATAACTGATGCGTCATTTGCCATATATTTATAAAAATTATAAACAAGCTGATTGCTTTTATTTTTATAGATGGTATGATTGCACTTATTCCGACTATATTTGTCAACTATTATTGGGTGGGGCAACTGTGGGTTCTATTCGCAAAAAGACCGTATCGAAAGACCGCGTTTTAGGTCAGCATCTATTGTTGCTAGTGCTCATCAAAATGGTGGTTTTGTATGGATTGTGGTCTGTGTTCATCAAACCCAATAAAGTTAAGGTGGATGTGTCGGATGTGCAACGTTTGTATCAGGGAGGCTCGGCTGCGCCTCCCGCAATTGAGTTTAATCAAAATCAAAGGAGTCAACCATGATTGATGCAGGCGCAGTGGATGCGGCGCGGTTACAGTTTGCTGTGACTGCGTTATACCACTTCATATTTGTTCCCTTGACCTTGGGTCTATCGTTCATCTTGGTGGCGATGGAGTTGACCTATGTGATGTCAGGCAAACAGATTTACAAAGACATGACCAAATTTTGGGGCAAGTTGTTTGGGATTAATTTTGCCCTTGGCGTGACCACGGGAATTACCATGGAGTTTCAGTTCGGTACGAACTGGGCGTATTACTCACACTATGTCGGTGATATTTTTGGGGCGCCGCTGGCAATTGAGGGTTTGATGGCGTTCTTCCTTGAATCGACCATGATTGGTTTATTCTTTTTTGGTTGGGATCGATTGAGCAAAGGCAAGCATTTACTCGTCACCGCATTATTGGCTTTGGCGAGTAATTTGTCTGCGGTACTGATTTTGATTGCCAATGGTTGGATGCAATACCCCGTCGGCTCAGAATTTAATCCCGTCACCATGCGCATGGAACTCACCAGTTTCTCTGAAATTTTATTCAACGTGGTCGCGCAGGATAAATTCGTTCACACCGTGTCGGCAGGCTATGTCACGGGCTCGGTGTTTGTGATGGGGATTTCGGCGTGGTATTTGCTCAAAGGCAAACACATTGAGTTTGCCAAACGTTCCATTCGCATTGCCTCAGCCTTCGGTTTGGCATCGGCTTTGTCTGTGGTCATTTTGGGCGATGAGTCGGGTTATGCAGTCGGCGAGCATCAGCAAGCCAAACTTGCCGCGATGGAAGGCATGTGGGAAACCGAGCCTGCACCTGCGGGATTTAACTTGATTGCCTTTCCCAATGAAGCCGAGCAAAAGAATGATTTTGCAATTCATATCCCGTATGCCATGGGGTTGATTGCCACTCGCTCGACCGATACGGTTTTACCTGGCATCAAAGACATTCGTGAGAAAAACGCCGTCCGTGTTGAAAACGGTATCAAAGGTGTTTTGGCTTTAGAAAAAATGAAGCAAGACCCAAGTGACGCGCAAGCCAAATCCATCATGCTGGAACACCAAAAAGACTTGGGTTATGGTCTATTGGCGAAAAAATACAGCGCGGATTTGAACCAAGTCACACCAGAACAAATTAAACAAGCCGCACACGATACCGTTCCACAAGTTGCGCCGTTGTTCTGGACATTCCGCGTGATGGTGTTGCTCGGCTTTACGTACATCGCGTTCTTTATCTATGCATTTTGGGCTTCAGGCAATAACGTGATTCACGAGAAAAAACGTTTCTTGCGCTTTGCTTTGTGGTTGTTGCCAACGCCATGGATTGCCACCAGTTTCGGTTGGTTTGTCGCTGAATACGGTCGCCAACCTTGGACGGTCACAGGCATATTGCCCACCCATTTGTCGGCATCCAGTGTGTCGGCAGGTGAAGTTTGGGCATCGTTGGCAGGATTTGTTTTGTTCTACACAGGTTTGCTGATTGTTGAGTTGTACTTGATGTTCAAATACGCACGACTCGGGCCAACGGTGTTGACCGAGCAAGTACATTAAACCCACTGAATTTAAAAGAGGCTGATTATGTTTGATTATATGACTTTAAAAGTAATTTGGTGGGTGCTGATTGGCGTGCTGCTCATCGGATTTGCCATCATGGATGGACACGACATGGGTGTGGGTACGCTCCTACCGTTTGTGGGTAAAACCGATGTGGAACGCCGCGTGGTCATCAACACCATTGCGCCACACTGGGATGGCAATCAGGTGTGGTTCATCACTGCGGGCGGTGCGATATTTGCGGCCTGGCCGTTTGTGTATGCAATTGCTTTTTCGGGTTTGTATTGGGCCATGCTCTTACTGTTAGCAGCGTTGTTTTTCCGTCCCGTCGGCTTTGAGTACCGCTCGAAAATCAACAGTCCGAAATGGCGCAACAATTGGGATTGGTTGATTTTTGTCGGTAGTAGTGTGCCTGCCTTATTGTTCGGCGTGGCGTTTGGCAACCTGTTTCTCGGTGTGCCATTTAAAATTGATGAGACCATGCGCTCGTTTTACACAGGCAACTTCTTCCAACTCTTGCACCCGTTTGCTTTGTTGGTGGGTGTGGTGAGTTTGACTTTGTTGATGCTCCAAGGCGGTTCATACCTCGCCCATCGCACCGAGGGGGTGTTGCAGACGCGCGTGAAGAAAATCAATCAAATTGCAGGTGCCATTAATATTGTGTGTTTTACTGTGGCAGGTCTGTGGCTCACACAGATGAACGGCCTGAGTGTGGTGAACATGGCAGATCCGAATTTATCAATGAATCCATTGATGAAAGAGGTCGCTGTGGTTTCTGGTGGATGGTTGACCAATTACTTCGCCCATCCAATTTTATGGATATTCCCTGCTTTGGTTTATGTGGGCGTGTTGCTGACCTTGATTTTGCAAAGCAAGCACCGCACATTGACAGGATTTGTGGTCATGTCGTTGGCAGTACTCGGCACGATTATGACCGCAGGGGTGGCACTGTTTCCATTCGTCATGCCTTCGTCTGAAAATCCAGCGATGAGCCTGACGCTGTGGGATGTGGCTTCAAGCAAATACACATTGAATGTAATGCTGTGGGTGGTGATTATTTTCGTGCCCCTCATCCTGACTTATACATCATGGGCCTATCGTGTGATGCGCGGCAAGGTCACGGTTGAGTACGTGCAGGCCAATGACAAAGCGTTGTACTAATTTTATCAAGGAGTCGTTATGTGGTATTTCACTTGGATATTGGGCGTGGCATTTGCCGTCATGTTCGCAGCAGGTTGTGGTCTGTGGTTTGAAAACCAAGAAACCAATGATTCAAAAGAATAACTGAGATCAAACCCCATTCGCACAAGTATCGTGGATGCTTGTGCGCTGTTTCATTTGTAATCATTGAAAAGGAGTTCGTAATGAATAAATTGTTGTTGGTGTTGACTTTAATGATGGGAGCTGGTTTGGCTCAAGCACGCGATGTCTCTGAATTATCAGATCCGATCGTAGCGCATGTGGGGGTGATTGCAAAAAATGCGGATGCGCTCGCATTGACCGACACGCAAAGATCCGAACTCAAAGTATGGAAAGCCACGGCTCAACCCAAGCGTGAGGCCTTGGAAGATAAGGTCGTCGCCGCGCGAGCACAGTTGCGTGAAATGATTAACGTAGGCGCACCAAAAGCCAAACGGGTACAACTGGCGCACAAAATTGGTCAGATGGAAACCCAACTGATAATGCTGCGCTCCAACTGCACCGACCATTGGCGAAAAGTACTCTCGACAGAACAATTTACCAAATTAATCGCAATAACCCAAGCTGCCAAAGTCAAATAAAATGGATGTGAGCGAATAGTCGAATGCAATAACAATATGATTGTGTTTGATTGTTCATGAAATTTTCAGTTTATACAGACTTTACAATATTTAATATTACAGAAATAATTTGGCAACACGTTGCGCGCACCATGAAATGGCAATTTTGCAAGCAACGATTTAAGGAGATGCCATGAATACACCATCAAAACCACAGTCACGCTGGATTAAATTCAGCGCATTGAGCATCATACTCAGTGCATTGCTTGGGCAATCTCAAGTGCACGCTCAAACAACCGCCTCGTCCATTTTGAACCCTGAAGAAGTCAAAGGTTTGTTGCACATGGTCGAGGAAGAAAAACTGGCGGGTGATGTTTATCAAACCTTGTACGCAAAAACAGGTTTGCTGAACTTTAAAAATATTGTGTCATCTGAACGCAATCATCAGTCAGCACTGCAAAATCTTTTGCGCCAATATGGCATTGCAGATCCAACCACGGGCAAAGGGGTGGGTGAGTTCACCCAGCCTGCGTTCACAGGGTTGTACCAAAAATTAGTCAACACAGGCGCTCAATCCCATATAGACGCACTCAAGGTGGGTCTAAAAATTGAGGACTTGGACATTGATGATTTACAAAAAGAAATGGCGCATACTCAGCGAGCAGACATCAAACGCGTTTATGACAACCTCACGCGTGGTTCGCGCAATCATCTGCGCTCGTTTGACCGCACATTGCGCCAAATGGGACAAACGTACACACCCGAATTCATCAGCCAAGCGCAATACGATGCCATCGCATCATCGGCGCAGGAAAAAGGTTATGGGCAAGGCTGTGGTCAAGGAAGTGCCCAAGGGCGCGGGCGACAAAACGCTCAAGACAGGAACCAAACTCAACGGATGCCTCAGTGCATCAATTGATGGTCAACCAGCTTTTTGGCTGAATGATGTGGCAGCACTTCAAGCACATACGTACATCAGCGCGTATGTGTTTGGTTTTTTATTTATTAAACTTTAAGGAGTTCACAATGTTGGCAAATGTATGTGGTATCGATAAAACCTTGCGCATTCTCATCGGTGCGTTATTAATCGCTTGGGTCTTGTTTTTAGGTGGTCCAACATGGGCGTGGATTGGTCTCGTGCCCTTGCTCACAGGGATATTTGGCAGTTGTCTTTTATACAAATTGGTTGGCATCAATACCTGTAAAAAATCTTCTTAAAACACTTTGTTTCATCCATAAAGGAATCGCATGAAAACCGTTCATTTCCAAGAGAAATACCCGTTGACCGTGGTCGACGTACTGAAAACCGAAACCACCTTCACAGATACTGCCCAAGTCGTAGCGTATTTTGAAGAAAAAATCAAAACCACGGATAAAGTTGTGTTCATTGGGACTTTTGACCATTACGCGCACACCACAAATATCGGTGGCGACATTGCGCCTGAAATCAAATCGGCATTCAACGTGGTATTTTGCTTCGGTCACGCGCTGCCCAATCCGATGGTCTTGGCGGTGCGCCCACGCTCGATTGGGATTGCTGATTTGGGGGATAAATTTGTCGTAAGTTTTATGGATGCGCCGATGAAACCCGCCAACGATGCCATGCAAGCATGGGCTTTGGGTTTGCGCAACCGACAAAATTAAAAGGGAGAATATCATGTGGCGACTGTTATCGTGGGTGCAGCAAAACCTCACTTGGAGCATTCCCGTGGCCATGCTAGCGGGTTTGTTGTTTGGCTATGGTGTAAATGCGGGCTTTCTGAAGTCTTTGATTTTGCCGCTGACCTTCCTAATGGTCTATCCAATGATGGTCACCATGAATATCAAAGAGTTGTTCAAAGCAGGTGGTACAAAGGTGCAAATCACTGCACTACTGATGAACTTCATACTCATTCCTGCATTGGGTTATGGATTGGGCTTGCTGTTTTTTGCTGATGCGCCGTTAATCCGCTTGGGTTTGCTATTGACCAGTTTATTGCCCACCTCGGGCATGACCATTTCTTGGACGGGTTTTGCCAAAGGCAATGTGCCTGCGGCCGTCAAAATGACGGTGATTGGTTTGATTATGGGTTCATTGCTTGCGCCTTTGTATTTAAGCGCATTGCTCGGTGCGGTGGTGCAAGTGCCCATGCAAGACGTGTTTGTACAAATTTTGGTGATTGTTTTTGTGCCGCTGGTATTGGGATATTTGACCCAAAAATGGCTGGTTGGCAAATATGGGATGGAACACTACAACGCAAAAATCAAGCCCAAATTCCCGCCCATCTCAACCCTCGGCGTGCTGGGCATCGTGTTTGTATCGATGGCACTCAAAGCCCATGCGATTATTGACCATCCAAGTGTTTTGCTCAATTATTTAATACCTCTGGTTTTAATGTATGCGATTAACTTCACACTCAGCACCGTGATTGCCAAAATGATGTTTAACCTAGGCGATGGCATCGCTTTGGTGTACGGCACGGTGATGCGCAATTTATCAATTGCGCTGGCGATTGCCTTGGGGGTTTTTGGCACGCGGGGCGCGGAAGCAGGTTTGCTCATCGCGCTGGCTTATGTGGTGCAGGTTCAGGCGGCGGCATGGTACGTCAAACTCTCGCCCAAATTGTTTCCTACAAAGGCTTAGCCCCATTCATGCTGAACAGGTTTTTAACTAAGAACGAAGGAGTTCATATGCAACAGCGACACAATAGTTATTTTTCGAGCCCTGATCGTGGCGACTGTGATTGCCATGCGCCATCATCTGAGCCGACAACGACGTTGTCGGCTCAGGAAATTGCGGATTTGTTGCATATGGTTGAGGAAGAAAAACTTGCGGGCGACGTTTACGAAACTTTATACGAAAAAACAAGGATTCAAAACTTTGGCAACATCGTGCAAGCCGAACGTCGCCACCAAAGTGCAGTTCAAAGCCTGCTCAAACGTTATGGCATAGCGGATCCAACCCTCGGCAAAGGATTGGGCGTGTTTGAAAACTCAAAGTTTGCCGACTTATATCAAGTGCTCATCACGCAAGGTCAGCAATCCATCGCGGATGCTTTAAAAGTCGGTGCAAAAATCGAAGATTTGGACATCGCTGATTTAAACCATTTGCTGGCAAATTGCCAACGCAGTGACTTTGTCCGAGTGTACGAAAACCTCAATCGTGGCTCACGCAACCATTTACGTTCATTTGACCGTGCATTAAAAACGCACACCCAAGAATGCTACACACCTGAACACATTAGCCAAGCCCAATACGATGCGATTGTCAGTGCGCCACATGAACAAGGTCGCGGTTGCCAAGAACACAGTCAACAACGAGGACGCGGTCAGGGGCACGGTCGTGGTGAGCGCTCAATCTGTTAAAAGGAGAATTAAAATGAATTCATCTAATCAAGAAACCACCCAAGACGTTAACGATACACACTGTACGGGTGAAACACTGGACACACAACGACGCGCTTTATTGAAAGCAACGGGTGGTGTTGGTATGCTGGGTGCTGGTGCGTTTGTCACACCGATGGTGAGCAGCTTTAGCCCATCAGAGCGAGCCCGAGCGAGTGGCGCACCTGTGGAAGTGGATATTTCAGATCTCAAAGCAGGTGAGCAAAAAATTGTGGAATGGCGCGGTAAGCCTGTTTGGGTTCTGCGTCGCACCGAAGAAATGACAGCAAACCTGCATGCTCATGATGCGGACTTGGTCGATCCGAACTCACTTAAACCGTACAGCATGCCCGTGCCTGAATACTGTAAAAACCAATTTTTGTGTCGCGTTGAGCACAAAGACATCATGGTGATGGTCGCAGTCTGTACCCACTTGGGCTGCTCACCCGAATCAAAATTTAAAACGGGTGGTGGTAGTTCATTACCTGAAAATTGGCCAGGTGGCTATTTGTGTCCATGTCATGGCTCAACCTTTGATTTGGCAGGCCGTGTATTTAAAGACAAACCTGCACCACAAAACCTTGATATTCCGCCTTATATGTTTGTCACCGATAGCAAACTCATCATCGGTAAAGACGAAAATGGCGAAGCATAAGCAGAAAGCACCCGATGAGCACACACACAAACAACGCACCCTCACTCTACGAGCGCATCGGCGGAGAGTCAACAATACGCGCATTGGTTCGTCGGTTCTATGACTTAATGGATTTAGAACCCAAATACCTTGAACTGCGGGCGGTTCACGGCTCGACTTTGGAAGAGGCGGGCAACCGCCTGTACTTGTTTCTCAGTGGCTGGCTGGGCGGACCTGATTTGTACACTGAGCAGCACGGGCATCCTCGCTTGCGCTCGCGTCACTTACCTTTCAAAATTGGTACACTTGAACGCGACCAATGGGTCGCTTGTTTGATGCAAGCATTTGCCGAATTGGAGATTGACAAAGCGGTTCAAAAAGCCATGTTGCCGCAAATCTACGCTTTGGCAGAATGGATGCGCAATAAAGACGACGCAATAGAAGGTGCCCCAATGCCACCCATGTACGCGCAACAAGACACAGAACGCGTCACCAAAAAACTCGAACAGTTGGCACAGACCTATAACACCTATTGCTCATATAGTCATTAATCAATAAGTTTTATAGTTTAATAGTCATAGGCTATGCAGCGCATTGGATAATGTCATTGGACAGCAGCGCATTCGATTTATAAAATAAAGGCATAAACAAATTCGATTCGGTTTATAAGCAATGGCTTTATTGTGATCGTTATTTTATTTTTTAATCTATGTTAAAGGAGCACTCAATGGAAGTATCTCAAACTGTTTATGGTTTACCGCAAATCAATCAACCTGCCCCAGATTTCGATGCTGTGACCACATCGGGTCAACGCACACTGGCAGATTACAAAGGCAAGTGGTTGATTTTATTTTCGCACCCTGCGGATTTTACCCCAGTGTGTACCACTGAATTTATGGGCTTCGCACGCAACTTTGAAAAGTTTCAAGCAATGAATTGTGAATTGCTCGGTTTGTCAATAGACTCATTGTTTGCCCACGTCGCATGGATGCGCAATATCAAAGAAAAATTTGGTATGGCGATTCCATTCCCAATCATTGAAGACATCAAAATGGATGTTGCCAAAGCCTACGGCATGATTCACCCTGGTGCAGCAGATACTCAAGCCGTTCGTGCAACGTTTTTTATCGATCCAAAAGGTGTTTTGCGTGCGATGGTGTATTACCCAATGAGCAATGGTCGCTCAATTGATGAATTCGTTCGTCTGTTAGAAGCCATGCAAACCAGCGATGCCAACGGCGTAGCCACACCCGAAGGTTGGGTGCAAGGTCAGCCTGTTATTGTACCGCCACCGAAAACCGCCGCTGCCGCAGAAGCACGTGCTGGCGAAGGCTATGATTATGTCGATTGGTATTATTCAACCAAATCACTGTAATTTGTAAACTTAAGTCGCGTGACTGTTGGGCGAGTCCTTATTGGGCTCGCCCAGCTATCAATAGACAGAGAAAGAAATATTTTGACTACTTTAAAGAACGCACCCTTGATTGTACACCGTTTGTATCAATTGGCATTTATGGATGGTTTTGCATTGTTGGGTTTGGTATTGATTGCGGTTCCGCTCAAACGTTGGGCGGATTTTCCTTGGGCGGTCAAAATTTTAGGCCCCATACACGGCGCATTGTTCATTATGCTAATCATTACACTTATCATTGCGGTGTCAAAAAAATTCGTTGCCAAGCCCTTGGGCGCATTGATTTTCGTACTCGCATTGGTTCCGTTCGGTGCATTTTATGCGGATTATTTACTCAAAAAATCACAACAAAACAAGGGGTATTATGAAAACCTACTCACGTGAATATTGGGTGATACTGTTCACATTGATTGTCGGATTTTTCTCTATAAACACCCATGCGGACAACTTGAATGTAGGTGCTCAATTGCCAAAATTTACGCTCAATGATCAATTTGACCGACCTGTTTTAATTGACACAAACATTAAATGGTTGGTATTCAGTCAAGACAAACCAGTGAATGCCTTCGTCAGTGAGTATATGAATGAGCAAGGTGCGCAGCAAATTCGGCAACGTGGCATCGTCTATGTCGCAGACATCAGCGGTATGCCAACCTTAGTGACGCGGATGTTTGCATTGCCCAAAATGCGCAAATTGAGTTTCCCGATTGGCTTGGCACGTGATTCAAAAACACTGGCGGACATACCCCGCCGTGCTGGTGCAGCAACCGTTTTGCGCCTGCGCTCAGGCGTGGTGCAAAATATTATCTTTGCAAACAACCCAGCGCAACTCAAACAAAACATCCAATAACCACCGCCATGAATCCATTGCTATGGGCCGTACTCAGCCTCGTTGTACTGTGTTTTTTATTTGTCGTCGGTATTCATTACGGCTTTCGCATCCCACGCCCCAAACCACTCAAAACGCCGCAAGATTATGGTTTTAAGTACGAGTCGGTTCGCATCCCAACAATGCACCACAAACAACTGCAGGCGTGGTTTCTGCCTGCACAGGATGCCACGCAAACCGTGGTCATCGCGCACGGCTGGGGCGCACATGCCGAATTGATGTTGCCATTGGCTGTGCCGTTTCGCAACGCGGGTTTGAATGTGTTGTTGTTTGATGCACGCAATCATGGGTTAAGCGATGGACATGGGTATTCATCCCTACCACGTTTTGCAGAAGACATTGAGCACGTCTTAACTTGGTTACAAACCCATCGTCCCCATGCGTGCGACAAAATGGCTTTGCTCGGTCATTCAGTCGGTGCGAGTGCGTCTATTTTGGTCGCGTCACGCAACGACCGTTTGGATGCCCTCATCAGCATTTCGGCGTTTGGGCATCCTGAGTGGGTGATGAACCGCTATTGGCAAAAATTGTTTTTTCCAAAATGGCTGGCACGTGGCTTGAATCGTTATGTGGAGTGGCTCATCGGCAGTCGCTTTGGCGATATTGCTTCGATACACACCATCACTCGCGTGCAATGCCCCGTGCTTTTGGTACATGGCTTGGCGGATACCGTCGTGCCCATCGCCGATGCGCGCACAATTGTTCAGGCGGGTTTGAATGCGCAAAGAACCATACAACTGTGCGAAATTGCCGATGCTGACCATGCTTCGGTAGATAAAATCGATGCGCACCAAGACACGCTGATACAGTTTTTGCGCCTTACGGGTTTTCGCTTGTAACGGCTTGCAAACGCGCTTGCAGTGTGTGCCAATGCGCCCGATAATCATAAGTTCTGCGCGTGCTGCTCATCGCCAGCGTGAGGGTGTTGCCCGTGGTATCAGGGGTGATGTGCAGCCACACCCGACGTTCACGGATAAACGCCATCGCAAGTGTGCCCAACACCAACATCAGCGAACCGAGATAAACCCACCATTGCCCAGGTGAACGTGTGACCTGCAACTCCGACGATTTGATTTCGATGAAACGTTCCAATTCAAGATAAAACGGCGCTGGATACTGAATGCCTTGGGTGTAGCCATTGATGCTGTCGTCAATAAACCGCTGGGTTTGCTCGTTGTCCACACGCGGCGCGAGTTGCGCTTGCTCACGTTGTAGGTCGAGAATATGGCTCGTCATGGTGTGAATCAAACCTGTGACACTCTGCCACATGCGCTCTTGTTCGATTTCAGGCAATTCACCCAGTTTGTCGGAGATGGCTGTGAGTCCACCTTCGCGAAACAACTGCATGATGGCACTCGCATTTTTGATATAGTCTGCGCGTTCGTTGGACTTGAGGGGGCGTGCGTTTGCCAAGCGGTTGAGTGCTTGAAGCACAATCGCCTCATCGTGTATGCCCGTTTGGATGCGCATGTAGTCGTTGATGCTGGCATCTGCATCGGCGGGAATGTGCCAGTTGGTAAAATTGTTTTGCAAATCGTTGCGCTGCATACTGACGAAAAACGCTGCGCCGTTTATCATAATCGGCGACATGTAGTTGCGATACTCGGTTGCACCACCTTTGGAATCGCGCAAAACAAAATTGAGCATTGCACCAATGTTTTGGAAATCTTTGCGCGCACCTTTGGGGTTGAGTGCATCGGCAAAACCATTGTCTTGTTTGTGGTCCTCACGCATGTCTTCAACGTTAATCGGTTTGAAATCACGCCATTCGATTTGGTATGGTTCGTTGTCAATCGTTAACGTCTGGTCATCCAACATGCTCGCGTCTTTGCGCAATACGGGCAAGTTCGCATCGCGCAAAGGATGAATCGCCAGTTTGAATTTTGAACCGCCATCACCGAAACTCGATTGATACACCGCCACACCTTTGTAGCGCAAGGGGTGATTGACTTCGATGGTTTGCTGGAACTGCTTGCCGTTGTCTTTATCGGTCACGGTGACTTCAGAGGCAAAGCGTTTGGGCATGCCCGTGCTGTAATAATCCACAATGAAACGATTGAGGGTGATGTCAAATGGCAGGTTCTGCACCAACACATGATTGGCATCGGTGTAGAGTGCGACATAATCCACCGTTTGCCCTTCGGGAATGCTGATGTTGCCACGATAACTTAAGGTGTCGGGTTTTAAAGTCGCCGACTCGGGCACTTGCAGCGCAGGCAGAGCCAAAGGCTGTTTGCCAAAAAACCAAACCTGCGCTCGGATGGACAGTTCGGAATCCATCAGCCCACCCAAGCAAATCACAATAATCGCCAAATGCGTCAAAATATAACCCAAACGGTTGAAACGTCCGCGTTTCGCCGAAAAATAAATATGTGTGCGCCCGTCTATCGTCTCTTGCGCTGCGCGTATCTGATAACCCAATTGCTCGAAGGTTTGGGCACACTGTGCGGTCAAAACTTCGCCATCAACATTGCTGTGCCACTGCGCGTGCTCAGGCAAATGCAATAAACTACGGGTGCGGTTGTGTTGTTTGAAACTGCGCATCTCGCGCAGCATTTTTGGCGTATTGCGAATCAGGCAAATGCTGGTTGACAACAGTAAAAAAACCAACAAACCCAAGAACCACGACTGGTTGTACACATCGTCCAAACCGATGCGCACAAAAATCTTTGCCCAAAAATCACCAAATTGATTGGTGTAATTGATGTAGGGCTCATTTTGCTTTAACAGTGTGCCAATTGCACTGGCAATGGCGACGACGGTCAACATACTCACCGCGAAACGCATGGAGCCGATGAAATCCCAAAGTTGTTTCAAAAATTTCAATGTGGGGTTTCCTATCAATGATGATTACGCGTGGGCTGCATGATTCGTGAAGGTATGACACCGAACGGTTTAGAATATTTATTCAGGCACACAAATTTTTCCAGCGAACATCGCACGAATGGTTTTATAAACCAGCAGTGCAATCACACAAGACACCAACACAAATAAAACCCATGCGATTACCACAAATACCGCGTGCATCGAACTGCTGTGCATCGCTTGCGCCATCATAAACGATGCAATCGTGATGGCTGCGAGCGGGAAGGAATACGCCCACCAAGGCAAAGCAAATTGCAAGATGATGAATTTTTTCACGCGGTACAACAGCATGGCCGTCATAAAAATCGCCACGTAGTATAAAAACCAAGCGAAATGATCAATGCCTGCTTCCATGCCTTGGGTGAGTTTGACATAAGCGATAAAACTCACTGCAGGCGGCGCAATCATGATAAACAAAGTAGGTAAAAGTTTGGCTGGGATGGGTGCATGAAAAATTACGCGGTACATGATGATGGTTTGCAACACCACCCAAAAAAACAGACCATAACTCAAAAAGAACCAGAGCATTTCAACAGGTGCATGGTGAACCCCTGAGACGGGCACGAGCACATTGCCAACCACAGGGATGAACCAAGCAGGGGTCATCATTGTGATGTCAAATTTATCGTGAAACATCCACGTGGTCAAAATGTGAATGGTGAATAAAAATTGCATGGACGCACCCACCACCCACATGACTTTGGACAACATGGGCGCGTATGGAAAATATACCTCTGCCATAATAATCAAGCCAATGGAAATTGCAGGGAAAAACGCGTGGCGCACAGGGTGATTGAACTCGTGTTTGACGGCATTGGGATAACGCATGAATTTTAATAGATAAGTCACGCTCACCAAAACCAAGACCAACGTGGATACCAATGTCATTAAAAGCGTCAAGACAGGCATCCCCGCCGCTTTGGTCGCCAAAGTATACCCACCCAAGCCCATGACGCTGGCAAATAAAGGAATGGGAAAGTGTTCTAAACGAGAGTGTTCAGCCGACATATCAACCTCTGAAATCATTAAAACAATATTTTACTATGACGCTTGTGGTTGCTTAAAGGTTTGCATTTCATTGAAAACCAAGTGCGAAGTGGGCAAGTCGTACTTGCCCACCCTTGCCCACCCATCAAACCGATACATCCATGGGTATCCGCCATCAATGCTTTTCGGGCTCTTCGTCTTCCCAACCTGTAATCATGGTTTTAATATGCGCCAAGGGTGTGTGTCCCGTGGTCGTCAAATACACATGCACGATGAAAAAAATCAGCATCATAAACGCACCTGCAGTGTGCGCCCAAGCCACCCATTGCAATGACATAACGGCTTTCATACTGGGCGACCAGTACGCATAAAACAGATAAAACAAACCCGAAATCCAAATCACAGGTGAGACAATTTGCAGTAAGCCCAAATACGCCAACCCTTGCAATGGATTGTGTTTGGCATCGGCGGTTTTATGATACGGGTTTGGCTCGCCGCGAAACATGCCAATCGCATAGTAACGCACCATTACTATACTGGCTTTGACGCGGGGTAAATATTGTCGCCATTCACCCGTGGTGAATTGCCAAAAAATCGTGATGAACCACAGCAACAACAATGCCCACGCAGACAAGGTATGCAAACTCACCGCCTTACCAAAGCCGAACAAAGTGTAAGTACCATGAATTTCAAAGCCCGTGAGCAGCATGAATATCACCAAAAATGCCTGCGACCAATGCCAAAAACGCTCATATTTTTTATACAGATAAATACGTCCTTTGTGGTCTTGGTGACCGCGTTCTAATTTGTATTCCGACATGGTGTTCTCCTTAGTCGCTGGATTTTTGATGGGTTTTGCGTGTCATCACGCGACCAATGGTGTGGACGATGACAAAGGCAATCGCTCCCAAAACACCCAACCAACCTAAAATTTCCAATACACTTAAATGATCCTGAGCGCGTCCTGGCATATACACGCCCTTGGTGATATTCGCCAAACGCCCACGTACTTCAGGATTATCGCCATGATTGGCTGTATCTGATTTGCCATTGGCATTGCTGTGGCATTGCACGCAGGAGACGGCTTTTTCCTTCGGCGCAACCATGTGTGTAATCGGCCACAGCATTTCAGTATTCACAAAACCATATTTGCCACTATAAGGCTTTCCCGTAGCTTGTGCGCCCGTGGTCAATGACTTTTGCCAATCGAAGTTATACCAAAAAGCAGTGTCATCCTTCACCGCTGTGTGGGGCACGAGCAATATATTGTATTCAGTATCGTAGGGTTGTTTGCCTTTGAAACGTTTGATAGGCCAAATACGTGATTTGCCATCATTGGGGTCGCCGTAGTAGGTGTTGATTGCGACGGTTTTGGACGGATCAATTTTGTCGTCTTGAGTCAACCACGAGGTTTCACCATTGAACCACAGGTACTCAGGCGTGACATTCTCACCATAGACAAACGAGCCCTTGCGTCCGTCATAAACCACATGCCCATGCGCGTCTTTACGTGTGACCTGTTGCCCATACCCTGTATTTTCGCCCGCTTTAGACCAATCCCACTCCATCTTGGTGCCGACCCCACCGCGCGCAAATGCAGGAATATGACAGGATTGACACGCCAATTTATCGGTGTGGGCGTTGAGTAAATTCACGCGCAATAGGCCTTGTTTGTGCGGTTTATCGCCGTGGCACGATTGGCAGGTCGCAGGATTGCGAGTCCCCATCGCTGCACCACGAATCATCGCGCCATGCGGGTCGGAGGCGGTCATGCTGATGCGTGAGCCTGCAATTTTATGTCCTTCGGATTTATGGCAGGTGGCACAAGTAAATCCTTGACCACCGACATCTTTCGCCGCCATGTGTACATCCAAATCTTTGGGTGCTTTGTTGAGCGACGAATCCAAATCACCGTGCTTCACGCCATCGCCACCACCACCGTTGTAATGACACGTACCACAGGTTTTGGTGCTGGTTTTGCCAATGGTTTGCGCAACTTTAGCCAAATCAACAGGCTCAAGAAATTTGCCTGAGCCCGCTGGCGACTCTTCACGTTCCATGCGCGGATAACCCGCATTCCCCAATGGTTTGACGTAACCACCTTTGTTATGACAGACCAAGCAATCAACTTTTTCTTGCGCTTTAAAATCGAAGGTGTCGTCTTTCCAACCATAACCGATATGACAAGCATTACAAAAACCTTGATTGGATTTGTCACCAATACAAAAACCATTGAGCATGGTTCTTTTACCAATGGTTTTGCCATCTTTCGGATTTTTATACTCCCACGTCCAATGGCGAGTATCCATGAGCTGTTTGGCCGCTTCCGTGTGACAAGTCAAGCACACCTTGGTCACTTCTTCTGCGGATTTAAAAGGCCCTTGCAATTGCTTGAACGTGCTGTGGTCGGTGGTGCTGTTTTTGTTGGGCTCTGCCATTGCCACTGCAAATGGCAGGACAAGCAACATCAACACCAAAGACCAATGTCGCTTGACTCGCCATAAACGAGATGGTTTTAGAGCGGTGTTGTTATGATTCATCGTCATTCCCCTGTTACCCTGATTTGGGCTGTCTGCACGCCCTTTTGCAAGTTTAAAAACTGTATTTTCAGTACTGTTTGAAAAGTTTGTGTATTCTAACAAGAAGTAAATACAAAGTCAGTATAAGAATATATTCGGTCGTTATCAAGGTATGAATCAATCACTTTTTCTAAAGCGTGTTGATGTTTTTTTTATGAATCAAGTTCACTGAAAAAAAGCAGGAGGAAACAAAACGCGAATTTTTTGCACGCAAAAAACATTCAGCCCTGTCACAATGTACATCGACAGGGCTGTTGTGCTTATTTGTGAATTTATAGCGGGTGTTAATCAACGGCCAGTGCTTGCTCAATATCGGCAATAATATCATCGACATGCTCAATCCCCACCGACAAGCGCACCATGTCCTCCGACACGCCTGCGGATGCGAGTTCTTCGGTGTTGAGTTGGCGGTGGGTGGTCGATGCAGGGTGACACGCCAAGCTTTTCGCATCGCCAATATTCACCAATCGGGTAATCAATTGCAGTGCGTCGATAAAACGCGCGCCCGCTTCTGCGCCGCCTTGCACACCAAAGGACAAAATACCAGAGGCTTTGCCGCCCAAGTATTTTTGCACCAAAGCGTGCTGTGGATGCGTACTCAAGCCACCGTAATTGACCCATTTAACCTTGGGATGTCGCTCTAAATATTGCGCCACTTTGAGTGCGTTTTCGCAGTGGCGTTCCATGCGCAAAGGCAAGGTTTCAATCCCCTGCAAAATTAAAAATGCGTTAAACGGCGAGAGTGCCGCGCCTGTGTTGCGCAGTGGCACGACGCGTGCGCGAGCAATATACGCCGCCGCGCCAAGTGCTTCAACATAGTTCACACCGTGATAACTGGGGTCGGGTGTGTTCAAAACAGCGAAACGCTCTTTGTGCGCGCCCCACGGGAATTTGCCACTATCGACAATCACGCCACCGATGCTGTTGCCATGACCACCAATGTATTTGGTCAATGAATGCACCACAATGTCCGCGCCATGCTCGAAGGGGCGCAGCAATATCGGTGTGGCAACGGTGTTGTCGACCACGACAGGCACACCATGCTTGTGCGCAATCGCGCTGATGGCGTCTAAGTCAATCACGTTGCCCAATGGATTGCCAATGCTCTCGGCAAACACGAGTTTGGTTTTATCATCAATTAATTTTTCGAGCGCGCTGGGGTCGCGATAGTCAAAAAAGCGCACTTCAATGCCTTGTTTGGGCAAAGTGTGCGCAAACAAATTATACGTTCCACCATATAGGGTTGATACTGAAACAATGTTGTCACCTGCCTGAGCGATGGTTTGTATCGCGTAGGTAATCGCCGCCATGCCCGATGCGAGCGCAAGCGCACCGATGCCACCTTCGAGTTGCGCCACGCGCTCTTCAAGCACCGCTGTGGTCGGGTTCATGATGCGTGTATAAATATTGCCCTGAACTTTGAGGTCAAACAAATCCGCGCCATGCTGGGTGTTGTCAAATGCATACGAGGTGGTTTGATAAATCGGCACTGCAACTGCCTTGGTCGTGGGGTCGGGGCTGTAGCCTGCGTGTACGGCTAAAGTTTCTGCTTTCATGGTAATCCTTTGTTTTTAAATAAATGGCGAAATTTGAACTGATGGCGCGATTGTAACGCATTTTCTTTATAATCAAAACGAATTTAATCTGATAATTTTATTGATATTTTTAATATAAAAATCCCCGCCTGTTGATGGATAGGCGGGGAGAGTTTTTGATAAAAAATACAAAAGCGCGCAAATGTTGACTGACTTTCAATACCCACTTTTCAAAATGGTTTTATGTGGGTGTCGCATAGACGCGCTGTCAGGGTGATGAGTAAAACACATACGGTGTTGAATAATCACTGACTTCAAAATATACTTTTTTCTCGGTCGGGTCGACCACGCCATTTAGGTTGGCATCCATCACACCCCAACCATAACGGTACGGACGGTCTTTGCCATCGGTCGTGCCCATCGCGGTGGACATTTTATCAATCTGTAGAAAACGTTTGACCACCATTTGCCCCGCATACACCTCCAACACCCCATTGGTGCCTGTCCAGTTTTGCACACTGCGGCCGATTTGGTTTTGAGTTTCTTGCGTACAGCCAATGCTGAACAACACGGGAATGGTCAAAGCAATTGCCAATTTTGACGCATGAGAAAAAATTTGCATTTTGAACTCCATCAAGGTTTAATAGGGCATATTGTAAAAAGTTAAATCACACTCGAGCGTATTATAGACCAAAGTTTTTACCACGCCTTGTCAAAAGGAGAATATATGCTAACCCTCAAACTCATAGGCTCATACACCAGCCCCTACGTTCGTAAAATTCGCATCATGTTGGCAAAGAAAAATATTCCCTACGAATTTATTTTGGACGATGTTTGGAGCGCGCAGCCGCAAGTCTTGGCATTTAATCCACTCGGACAAATACCGTGTATTTTATTGCCCACGGGTGAAATATTGACCGATTCGCGCAGTATTGCCGAGTATTTGGACTGGCTCGTACCCGCACCCGCATTGGCGACCATCGCACAACGGCTTGCGGTGCTCAAATGGCAAGCGATTGCCGAAGGCATCATTGACACATCGGTCAAATACCGCATAGAGCAAATCCGCCCTGCAGCGTTGCAGTGGCAAGATTGGTTTGCCCGACAAAAGGATAAATTACGTCGCTGCTTTGCTATCTTGGATGCGCATTTGGAAAGACACACATGGTTGGCAAACGATCAATACAGCGTTGCGGATTTAACCCTGCAATGCGCGTTGAATTTCATCGATTTTCGTATGGGCGATTGGGATTGGCGGGCAGAGTTTGCGAACTTAAAACGTTTTGAAACACAGTTGGCGAACCAAGCCGCCTACATAGAAACCATGCCCAGATAAGGGTTATGGGTTAAATCTGACAGATTGATAAATAGGGCTTGCGCATCTAAGCTTATCACAAAAAATCTCAGAAATTACCTGACAAAAATAGTAGAATATTGCTTTTACATATTTCTGTCGAGAGTGGTATGTCCAATATTTATTACGAAAAAGTCACCAGTGTGCACCACTGGAATGATACTTTGTTTAGTTTTACGTGTACACGCGATCCAGGTCTGCGCTTTATCAATGGTCAATTTGTGATGATCGGTTTAATTGTGGATGGCAAACCACTGATGCGCGCGTACTCCATCGTCAGCCCAAATTACGAAGATCAACTGGAATTTTATTCGATTAAAGTACAAAATGGTCCTTTGACATCCAGACTGCAGCACCTCAAAGTCGGCGACGAAGTGATTGTCAGCAAAAAAGCCACGGGCACATTGGTACAAGACAATTTGTTACCCGGTAAAAATTTGTATCTGTTCTCCACGGGTACGGGTTTGGCTCCATTTATGTCGATTATCCGTGACCCCGATGTGTACGATCGTTACGAAAAAGTCATTTTGATTCACGGCGTGCGCTATGTGAGCGAGTTGGGTTATCACGAATTTATTATGAACGAGTTGCCCAATAATGAGTTTTTTGGCGAAATGGTACGCGAAAAACTGATTTACTATCCGACGGTCACGCGCGAACCATTTTACAACCAAGGGCGTTTGACCGATTTATTAATCAGCGGTAAGTTGACCGATGATATTGGTTTGCCACGCTTGAACCCAGTGACCGACCGAGTGCTGATTTGTGGTTCACCCTCCATGTTGCAAAGCTGCTGCGACATGCTCAACGATATGGGCTTTAAAGAATCACCGCGCATGGGCGAACCAGGGGATTACGCAATTGAACGGGCATTCGTCGAAAAATAATCTTTGGTGTTGTCGCATCAAAAATCCCAGCATTGGCTGGGATTTTTTTACATGAGATGGGTCGCGCTGTTCACTCAATCGAGAACGTCATTGTGAGCAAAATTACCGCGAAACAATCCAGCGATGTCAATTAAATAGATGACGTATGCGGCTACTTATCATTCACCATTTGCGTAATTAAATCCACGTCCAAGTCCTGCGCCAACGCACTCAAACGCAAACGCGAGAGCACATAATTTTGTTTGGCAGATTCGAGTTGAATGCGTGTATGGGTGGTTTGGTTTTGCGCATTGAGCACATCGAGTAAAGTGCGGTGTCCAACCTCTTGCCCTGTTTTGGTAGCATCTAACTGAGCCTCAGACGCTTTGAGCGCGCGGGTCAACGCAGTGACTTGCAATTGCGCAGTTTGCGCGCCCAACCACGCACCATTGACCTGCTGTGCCACACGTTCATTCGCACTCGCCAAATCCAATTGCGCTTTTTTCAGCGCGGCTTGCGCTTCCTTGTGTTTCGCGCTGTTATAGCCACCTGTATACAAGGGAACGGTCAATTGTAAACCCACCATGCTGGTGTTTTCACGATTACTCGCATTGCCATAGTCGCCATCACCTGTGAGTTTTTTGCGTCCAATTTGCCCGACCAAATCCAACGATGCCGATGCACCTATCGCGTATTCATTGGCTTTGGCTTGGGCATTTTGCACCGCCAAACTTTGTAGTTTTAACTCGATATTGTTGTTGCGCGCTTTATCGAGCCAAACAGCCACATCGTCGAGTTTGGGCAAAGGCTCTTTGAGCGTAATGCTGTTCGGCAAAGTGCTGGGCACATGTCCGATGGCATCTTGTAAGCGTTGTAATTTAAGTTGCACATCGCTTTGCGCACCATAGTGCTCGGCTTGGATGCGCGCCAATTGTGCTTGCGCTTCGTAGACTTCAGTAATTGGGCGATTGCCAATGTCGTAGCGGTATTTCGCTTCCTCAGCAAATTTTTGTGTGGCATTGAGTTGCGCGCTCAGTAACTGCAATTTTTGCTGCGCCAATTGCGCGTCAAAATAGCGTTCAGAGATGCGCACAATCATCGCTTGCTGCGCGTCCATTTTTTGCAAATCGGTCATGGATGCGGCGGTTTTCAATTGCGTGCTTTGCGCATTGCGTGCCAAGTTGAACAAAGGTTGTTTGGCACTCACCGCCCATTCAAAAGCATCGCCTCGGTTGATGTCGGTGTTGAAATTTGCGCCCGTGATGGGATTTGCGCCAAAAGCCGCTGCCGAGAATTGCGCGCCCGCCACACGGGTTTCGTGGCTTGATTTGGCAATCGCAGCCGTCGCCATGATTTGTGGTCGCCACAGGCTGTTGGCTTGACTGCGCAATGCGTCCGCCGTGTCGCCCAAGGTTTGTGATGCCAAGTATTCTTTGTCATGGATTTGCGCAGCAGTGATTGCTTCCGTCAAACTCAGAGACTCACCCGCTTGTCCCCAGATTGGAAATGCCAGTGCAATGGCGAGTGCGCCACTTGCCAATGCACTCCATGTGCTTGGGGCTGTCCATGTGAATTTCATACCTGTTCCTCTACGTAACATCTACCGAATTAGCACCCACTTTTAACGCCGAGTTTGCGGAAAATTTTCTCAGGCAAGCACCAGCAGGTAAACGCGCTTTGCACGAAATTCAAACCCACAAACGCGGTAAACGCCAACCACCATTGACTGACAAACAGTGGACTGGCTGGCGCGCCCAAAGCCAATGAAATAAGGATGAATGAGCCGCCCATCAGACGTGTTAAACCCCATGAAGTCATTTTTTTCTCCTAAAAATTAAAGTTACTGACTCGTGTATTTCTTACTGAATTTTTTTCTATAAGCGACAAAGTACAACAGTGGAATCACCACCAAGGTCAAAATCGTTGACACAAAAATCCCGAAAATCAGCGAAATGGCCAAGCCATTAAAAATCGGATCGTCCAAAATAAAGAACGCGCCCATCATCGCCGCCAAGCCCGTGAGCATAATCGGTTGTGCACGGGTCACCGCGGAGTCAATAATCGCCTGCGCAAACGGCATCCCCTGCTCGGTTTGCAATCGAATAAAATCCACCAATAAAATTGAGTTGCGCACAATAATCCCCGCCAGCGCAATCATGCCAATCATACTGGTGGCGGTGTACTGCGCACCAAGCAATGCGTGCCCTGGCATCACACCAATGATGGTCAATGGAATCGGTGCCATGATAATCAGCGGTGTCAGATACGAGCCGAACTGCGCCACCACCAATAAATAAATCATAATCAAACCGACACCGTAGGCAATCCCCATGTCGCGGAAGGTCTCATACGTGATCTGCCACTCGCCATCCCACTTCACCGAATAGCCACGATAAACATCGTCGGGTTGCTTGATGAAATAGTCCTTCAATACACCGCCGTCAGGTGAAGTAATTTTGGCAATATCGCTGCGCATCCCAAACATGCCGTACAAAGGACTGTCCACCTTACCCGCCATATCCGCCACCACGTAATTCACAGGCAGCAAATCTTTGTGGTAAATCGCTTGTTCGCGCACCGTGTCACTGACCGTCACCAATTCACGAATCGGCACACTTTGCCCTTGAGCATTGCGCACGGTGAGCGCAAGCAGATTGTCCAAACTGCCTTGTTTGTCCGCGGGCAATTGTAGCGTGACCGCATCGGGGTATTTGCTCTGATTGTGTAAATACGTCACCGCCTCGCCCGACAAACCCGCACGCAATGTGCCGACAATCGATTGCTGTGGCACGCCGAGCAACATGGCTTTGCGACGATCGACCACGAGCAATGTGCGTGGCGCATCCGCAGGTGCACTATCGTCTATATCAACAATGCCTTCGGTGTTTGCGAACACCGCGCGCACCTCTTTGGCAATTTTGGTGCGCACCGCATCGTCCGCGCCATACACCTCAGCGACAATCGGTGAAAGTACTGGTGGACCAGGTGGCACTTCAACCACTTTGATATTCGCATGATATTTTGCGCCAATGGCTTGTAGTTCGGGGCGCAAACGCATGGCGATGGTGTGGCTCTTGTCATCGCGGTGGTGTTTGTCTTTTAGGTTCACAATCAATTCACCAAACTCGCCGCCACTGCGCATATAGTATTGGCGCACCAAACCATTGAAATTAATCGGCGCGGCCGTGCCTGCGTAGGCTTGATAATTGGTCACTTCAGGCACTTGTCCCAAATGCGCGCCGAGCTCGTGCAACACGGCCGAGGTTTGTTCGAGTGATGTGCCCGCAGGCATATCGACCACCACTTGAAATTCAGATTTATTGTCGAACGGCAGCATTTTCAACTGCACCAAACCGAGCACAGGCAAAATCATTGAAAACGCAATCAGGCCAAACACCCACAAACCGAGTTTGAAGCGCGCACGCACGCCTTTTTTTTCGTCCTGCTCGTTGAGCAAGGGACGAAATATTTTGTTAAAAATCGGACGCAACTTGCCTGACAGACCCTCGCTGTGATGGGCAACGGGATTGAGCCACAACCGCGCCATCCACGGCGTGACCACAAAGGCAATCGCGAGTGACAATAGCATCCCCATGCTCGCATTGATTGGAATCGGGCTCATGTACGGCCCCATCAAACCGCTGACAAACGCCATCGGCAAAAGTGCCGCAATCACGGTCAACGTCGCCAAAATCGTGGGACCACCGACCTCATCCACCGCGGCGGGAATGAGTTGCGCCAAGGTTTTATGCGGGAACAGTTGTTGATGTCGGTGGATATTTTCCACCACCACAATCGCATCATCGACCAAAATCCCTATGGAGAAAATCAGCGCGAACAAGGACACCCGATTGAGTGTAAAGCCCCATGCCCACGAAGCGAACAGCGTTGCCATCAAGGTCAATGCCACCGCCGCACCAACAATCGCCGCTTCGCGTTTGCCCAAGGCAAAATACACCAAAGCCACCACCGAGAGCGTGGCAAAAATCAGTTTTTGTATCAGTTTGACGGCTTTATCATTGGCGGTCGCGCCGTAATTACGGGTTTCAGCCACTTCGACATTGGCGGGAATCATGGTGTTTTTCAATTCACCGACGCGCTTCATCACCGAGTCGGCGACATCAATCGCGTTCGACCCAGGTTTTTTGGTGATGCTCATGGTGATGGCTGGATACTCAGCAAAGCCACTTTGTTCATCGACTGCTTTGCCATACCACACGTAGTTAGATGGTGGTGGTGCGCCATCGCGTACATTCGCCACATCACGCAGATAAACGGGATGACCGCCCGATACACCAACGATGAGCTCGCCCACTTCTTGGGCATTTTGTAAGTATGGTCCTGCTTCGATGAGTGCGGTTTGATTACCTGTAAGCAGGTTGCCAATTGGTGCGCCCAAATTGGCCGATTGCAGTGCGCCGCGCACCTCATTCACACCCACACCCGTGCTCGACATGCGTGCCGCGTCTAATTCCACCATCACAGCACGCCCAGGGCCACCGATGGTTTTGACCTCACGCGTGCCTGCAACCCGTTTAATTTCAGACTCTAAACTGTGCGCCACGCGCTCCAAATCCTGCGCATCAGCATTGGGCGATTTATCAAATAGAGACAAAGTCACAATCGGTACATCGTCAATCCCTTTGGGCTTGACAATCGGATTGCCCACGCCCAAATTGTGCGGTAACCAATCTGAATTTGAATTGAGCGTGTCGTACAAACGCACCAAGGCTTCGGTGCGTGGTACGCCGACTTTATATTGTACGGTCACCACCGCCATACCGGGGCGTGAGACCGACATCACATGCTCAATATCCGCGATTTGCCCCAACACCTGCTCGGCAGGCGTGGACACCATGCGCTCAACATCTTTGACCGATGCACCTGGAAACGGAATCAAGACATTCGCCATGGTGACGTTAATCTGCGGCTCTTCTTCACGTGGCGTGACCATCACCGCAAACACCCCCAGCAACAACGCCACCAACGCCAATAAAGGCGTGATTTGCGCATTGAGAAAAAACGCGGCGATGCGCCCCGAAATCCCCATCTTGGTCGTATCGGTCTCGGTGCTGGGTTCGTGTGCTTGATGTTTATCCGTTGTGCTCATCGTGATTCCTATTGAACCGTGTTCATCAATTATTTTTTAGATTCAGATTCGGCACTGGCGGCCGCTTGCGGGTCGATGGCAATTTCCTCATCCGCCGACAAGCCTGTGAGGATTTGCACCTTGTCGCCTTGTGATTGACCAATGCGCACTTGACGCAACAAAAATACCCCTTGCGCTGATTTGACATACACCGCATTCATCTCACCACGGCGCACCACAGCAGCGGCAGGAATCCAAATCGTTGGGGTCGCTGGGTTTGCACTGGCAGGCAACTCCATCCATACGCGAGCAAACGTACCTGGGACCAAATCGACATTGGTTTTACTCAAAAGCAAGCGTATCGTACCGCTGTGGGTGCGCGCATCTACAGCGGGCAGCACTTCCATAGACGCAGGCACAAGCCATTGATTGGCATCCGTCATGCCCGATAATTCAACACGAGCAGTGGCAGAACTGGGCACTTGCGCCAGTTGCGACTGCGGCACTTGCGCGCTTACGCGCATGGACGATGGGTCAAACATTTGTAATAACGGCATCCCTGGCATCGCCATTTCACCCAATTTGGCACCCACATCGGTGACCACACCTGAGAACGGTGCTTTAATCAGGAAAAATCCCGACTGTGCGGTTGCCGCGCTCATTTGCACTTTTGCTTGATCCAGTGCGGCTTTGCTGATGTATTTTTTGTTGTACAACATAACTTGACGCTCGTACTCAGCACGCGCGGCGATGGCGGCTTGCTCTGCGGCTTGACCATCAATGCGTAACAGTGGTTGACCTGCACGCACACGGTCACCCGCACGCACATGGATTTGCACCACATTGCCCGCGACCTGCGCTGCGATGGTGCTTTGGCGTACGGACTCGACCACACCGTCAAAACTGGTCATCCCTGCACTGCCACCTGCGGTGATTTTATAGGTCGCGATATTGGGTGTAGCCATTGCGATGGGCGCAGGTGTGGGTTTTTTAGAAAACATCCACCACCCAACGACCAGTGCCGCCACCAACAAGATACCGAATACCCACTTGCGATTAAGTTTCATATACCACCTCATTTTGTCATGAAATAATTATACCGCATTTAATTAAATAGTTAATTGATTAATTAGTTTGTTGTTTTACTGCAAATTCAATAATTGCTTAAATACTGATTGAGTTAAATTCGAGTATCATGCGCAAATGACTACCGAAAACACTTCCCAAACCCCTGTGAAAAAAGACATGCCACCTGCCACAATACAAGCGGTGGCTCGATACTTCCATGTGCTTTCTGAGCCCACGCGTTTGACGATACTCAATGAATTGCGCCAAGGTGAGCGCAACGTCGGTGATTTGGCACAAATTTGTGGCTATACCGCTGCGAACATCTCGCGCCATTTATCCCTGCTCGCCCAACAAGGCGTGGTCGCGCGCGAATCCAAAGGCAACAGCGTGTACTACCGCATCACCGACGAAGCAGTGTACGAGTTGTGCGACGTGGTCTGTGACAATATTGTCAAACACCTTCAACGCCAACAACAAGCACAAACCGCCCTGCTCGCCGAGGTATCCCAACACAAATAACCTCAGTCTATCGGCATTGCCTCAAACAAAAACCCCACAAACTGCTCCGTGGGGTTTTTGCATGGTTCATCAAGTGCTTACCTATTGCAGGTATTTTTACCCAACAAGGCGTACAAAGGGCAGAAATTAAACAAGCCCGTCAACAAAGGCACCAAACCAATCCAAGTCCAAGGCACGCCATAGCCCAAAACCGCTAAAACCACCAAAACCGCACCGACCGCGATGCGGACTTTTTTATCCATTCCACCAACATTTGCCATGTTACTCTCCTAAAATAAACCCCTTCAAAAACCACCTCAAACCACGTCCTTTGCTTTGTGGTGATGCATTCTACAACCAAATCAGCCCGCACACAAAACAATCCAAAACCATCAAGACGCAGCACTAAACTCATCAAACGCTGCCAATACGTTGGCCGCATACATCAAAGACGGCCCACCGCCGAGATACACACACATATTGAGCATCTCGTTGAGCTCTTCACGCGTTGCACCCAAGCGTACCAAAGCCTTGACATGAAAGCCGATACAGCCGTCACAACGCACTGCCACCGCGATGGCAACCGCAATTAATTCCTTGGTTTTCTCATCCAATACCCCCGAAGTGGTCGCCGCACGCGCCATCTCGCCAAACGCTTTCATCATGTCGGGCGACTCTTTGCGAAATGAAGTTAAATTTTTATTGATATCACTGGTCAATTCACGATAAGAAGGGATGCCACTCATAAAATCCTCACTAAAATATGCATTCAATATATCGATAATAGCATAAGTTAATTCCTTAAAGATTCGATTGCAAAAATTTCTCTCCATAAAATCGGTGAATGCTTTCTCATATCATTTCAAAGTAACCAAACATCACACACAAATCAACCTTAATAACTATTCATTTATAATTACAAAAACATGATCGGCATATGCGTAAAAAGTACCCCTCTTTGATAGAAATCTTAAAGATTGTGTGTATGATGAACGCCTCACAGATGCTTTTTTTGTGAATTTACTTTTTTATTTTTCGATGTTTTCCTGAAAGGGTTAATCATGTCTTTAAATTTATTAGATTTAGCGAAATCTTCGTTGGTTCCAATTTTGGTGTCCAAAGCGGGTTCTTTATTTGGTTTAGAAGGGGGTGTTGCGTCTAAGGCTTTGGATGCGATCTTACCCACATTGTTATCAGGTATTTTAAACAAATCATCGACCGCACAAGGCACTGCGGGTTTACTCAGCGCAATTACCGATAAAGGCGTTGACGCAAATATTCTGCATAACTTGCCAAACTTATTGGCGAGCGAATCAGGCGTACACTCATTGGGCGAACAAGGCGGTAAAATCTTGGGCTCACTGTTTGGCGATAAAGCCAATGGTTTGGGTGAGCAGTTGGGACACCTGACTGGCGCACCCGCTCAAGCGACCAGCGGCATTAAAGGTTTAACCGCCTTGGTTGCGCCCGCACTGTTTGGTATGTTGAAAAATTACGTCGTGGGCAATAATTTGAACGCAAATGGCTTGAGCAATTTACTGGCCAATCAAATACCGCACCTCGAAAAAACCCTGCCCGCACAAATCGCAAGTTGGTTGGGTTGGGGTTCTATCGGTGGCTTCTTTGGTAACCTTGCATCTAAATTTGGTGGCGCATTGGGCGATGCCACATCGGGGACGCTGGGTGCAGTCGGTGGCGCAACAGTGGCTGGCGGCAAATCCGCAGGGGGCTTGTTAAAATGGCTATTGCCCTTGCTGATTTTGGGTGCGATTGCATTGTGGGCATTGCGTTCATGCGGTACGGCGACACCCGCTGTAAAAGCACCTGTGGCTCCTCCGACAGTCACACCGCCCGTGGTCTCTGCGCCTGCAGCACCTGCACCGTTTGATGCCAATGCGGCAATGGGTGACGCGAAAAGCAAATACTTGACAGCATTGGCAGCATTAGAAGCCAGTGGTAAATGTGATGGTGCGGCATTGTCAAATGCTTTGGGGTTGTACGTGGTGAACTTTGCCTCAGGCTCTGCGGCTTTGCCAACAGCGGATATCATCGAGTTGAAAAAAGCGGTTCCAGCCATGCAGTTGTGTGCCAAAGCAGGCGTAAAATTGAGCGTGGTCGGTCACACCGATAACGTGGGTAATCCAGCAAGTAATTTGAAATTGTCTGAGGCCCGTGCCAAAGCATTGAAAGCGATGTTCGCTAAAGAAGGTATCCCAACTGATTTGATGACTGCCAGTGGTAAAGGCGATACTGAACCTGTGGGCGACAATACCACTGAGGAAGGTCGATTTAAAAATCGCCGTATTTCCTACGGTGCCAATTAAGTTGCTGACAGTGTTTTAATGGATTTGTGCTCCTGTCTTGACAGACTTCTGTATTTTTACAGAGGTCTGTCAGTAGACTGAGGGGTGCATCATTCCACCACTTTTTTTACCCCCCAATTTTGCGAATTTGCATCGTATCCGAGGTGCCTGATTTACCCATGGTTGAACCACGGGTGATGACGATGGTATCGCCTTTGACCACCAAACCCTTACGGGTGAGAATGGACGACACTTTCTCCGCCACTTCATACGGCGGCATGTCGGTCTCCAATTGTTGCATGACTGTGACTTCACGGTATAGGCTCAGTCGACGCAAGGTACGGATGTTCTTGCTGAACGCATAAATTGGCACATTGGTGTTGTAGCGCGTCATCCACAGCGGGGTTGAGCCCGATTCGGTCATCACCGCAATCGCTTTGGCTTTCAAGTGATGGGCGGCAAAAATTGCCGAGATGGCAATGGATTCATCCACACGGCTAAACACATAATCGCGCAAATCGCGGTCTAAATTCACCAAGGCTGAAAATTCTGCTTCATCGCAAATATGTGCCATGGTGCGCACGGTTGCCACGGGGAATTGCCCTGCGGCGGTTTCGGCAGAGAGCATCACCGCATCCGTACCGTCCAACACCGCGTTGGCTACGTCCGAGACTTCGGCGCGGGTCGGCACGTAGTTGGTAATCATGGATTCCATCATTTGCGTGGCGGTGATGGACAGTTTATTCATTTCACGTGCTTTGCGTATCATCATTTTTTGCAAAGCAGGCACTTTCGCATCGCCGACTTCCACCGCCAAATCACCACGCGCCACCATCAAACCATCCGAAGCTTCGAGAATCTCGATAAGGTTGGGGATGGCTTCAGCGCGCTCGATTTTGGCAATCAAAAGCGCGTCACCACCCGCATTGCGCATCAACTCGCGCGCCATATACATATCGGCTTTGGATTTCGGGAAGGACACAGCGAGAAAATCGGCTTCAAACTCAGCAGCAGTGATGATGTCTGCCATGTCTTTGGCGGTCAATGCGGCGGCTGAGAGCCCACCACCGAGTTTGTTGATGCCTTTGCGATCCGACAATTTGCCGCCTTGCTCGACCACGCATTCAAGTTTGTCTTCGCTGACCGACAGCACGCGCATACGGATTTTGCCATCGTCGAGCAATAAAATATCGTCCTTCACAACATCTTTAATCAGGTCAGGAAAGTCCAAACCGACACGGAATTCATCGCCCAAGACATCTGCGTGGATGTCAAAGGTAAAGGTCACGCCGTTGGCGAGCATGATGTGTTGGTTGGCAAATTTTGAGATGCGGATTTTTGGACCTTGTAAATCAGCCAATACGCCGACGTGTTGACCCTCTTCTTCGGAAATACGGCGCACCATTTGAACGCGGTCGATGTGCTCTTGCGCACTGCCGTGTGAGAAGTTAATCCGCACCACATTCACGCCTGCGCGTATCATTTCACGCAATACGTCCTCGGAGGTTGAAGCAGGACCCAATGTCGCAACGATTTTTGTGTCTCTCATAGTATTCCTTTGTATGCTTGTGTGAACAATCTCAGTATAGGATATTTTTGTGTCGTTTGATTTTTAATTGCGTGCATCATAACCATCGATGCAGTGCTGCGCCAATATTAATTCATGATGAATGGGTTATTTTTTCTTACCCATTGCAAACAGCGCGGCAACGGGTTTTTTGGTTTTGGGTTGTGGCATGGTCGAGGATAAATGGGTGTGCGCCAAGTCCATTTTTGGGCTGTGCGCATCGGGGTTGGCTTCATATGGTTTGGAGAAAAATGGATCATCGGACACTGCCATTTTGCGGCGCAGGTAATTCAATTCTTCTTCATCCCACGCGCTGCGGCGGTGTGGCGCACTGCGCTCGATGTGACGGATACGCGCTTCGGTATTGGCGCGGTCTGGGTTAAAGGGTGCACGTGGTTCGCGCGCATCCTTTACCTCTCGGTTTGGACGTTCGGTGCGTGCTGGACGCTCTTCTTCTGCACGGATGGTTTTGAGTTCAAACTCCATGCGCACGAGTTTGGCGATTGCCGCGAGCAGTTTGTCATCCAAAGAGGTGACCAAGGACAAGGCACGCCCATTCGCGCCTGCACGCCCCGTGCGGCCAATGCGGTGGACATAGTCCTCGGCACTGTAGGGTAAATCAAAATTGACCACGCAAGGCATCTGTGCAATGTCTAAACCGCGCGCTGCCACGTCAGTGGCAACGAGTATTGCCACTGCGCCACTTTTGAATTCGTCCAGTGTTGCCAAGCGTTCAGCTTGGGTTTGATCGCCGTGCAAGGCACGTGCATTGATTTTCGCGCGCTGCAAAAACCGTGCCAAGTCGCGCGCTTCGATTTTGGTATTGACGAAAATCATGGCTTGGTCAATGGTTTCTTGCTTGAGCAATTGCACCAGTGCGCTGCGCTTGTGGTTTTTGTCTTTGACCGCGAACATCTCTTGCGTGACATTGGTGGCGGTCGCATTGCGTTGTGCGGTTTCGATGATTTTCGGATTTTTTTGATATGACTCGGCGAGTTTGCGAATTTCGGGCGAGAAGGTCGCAGAGAACAACAAGGTCTGACGTTGCTTGGGCAATAAATTCAAAATCCGTTGCAAGTCAGGTAAAAAACCCATGTCCAACATACGGTCGGCTTCGTCAAGCACCAAGTACTGCACCTGATTTAAATTCACATTGCCCTGCTCAATATGGTCAAGCAATCGCCCTGGCGTGGCAATCAGCAATTCCACCCCTGCGCGCACGATGGGGGTTTGCACCTTCATGTCCATGCCGCCGAACACCACTGCGGTGCGAATGGGCGTGTGCTTGGCATACAGCGCGGCATTGTCCGCAACCTGCACCGCGAGTTCGCGTGTCGGTGCGAGCACCAAAGCGCGCACGGGATGACGCGCAGGCGAGGTGCTACTCGATGCCAAGGGGAGAATGTTTTGTAAAATCGGCAGCACGAAACTGGCGGTTTTTCCCGTTCCTGTTTGCGCTGAACCCATTACGTCTTGACCTGCCAAAACCACAGGAATGGCTTGCGCTTGAATCGGTGTGGGCGTGGTGTAACCTGCGTCGGCAATCGCGCGTTGAATTTTTGCATCCAAGGCAAATTGCGAAAAATCAGTGATGTCGCTGGTAGGTGAGTGAGTGCTTACGGTGGTCATACAGAGTTATTGCCGCAGTGGGAAAGGTGTATTGTAGCCGATTCACATACCCCTCGTGCATTTAGTTCAGTATAAGCGCGGCTAAATCGTTTTGAAAATTCTGCAATTAAAAGAAAAAATCTTGTAATCGTCTTAAAATCGAATAAAATAGAACGAATGTGCTGTTTTAACCAGCGATGCACATCGATTTCAACCCAATAAGGTGTCCCATGAAAACCGAACCCCATTTGACCACTGCCCTCGCGCGTGCTGCTGAAGATGTCACTCAGACGCAAATTGAGGCCATGACAACGCCTGCCGTTGCCCGCACACTCAAACATCGGCGCACCTTTTGCTACGAAGTCTATGAGCGCGAGGATGGACTTTGGGACATCGAAGCACAGATGCAAGATCGCAAAACCTATCCATTTACCCTCGCCAGTTGTGAGCGTGAAACTGCTGAGGCATTGCACAATATGATTCTACGTGTCACCGTGGACAATTCACTGAATATTGTGGATGTGCATACTGAGACCCGTGCTGCACCGTATTTAGAACAATGTCAACAAATCACACCTGATTATAAAAAAATGATTGGCTTGAACATCATGCACGGCTTTCGCACGGCGATGCGCGACCTTTTCTCAGAAGAGAATGGCTGCACCCACATCACCGAATTGGCCAACAGTTTGCCGACCGTGGTGATTCAAGGCGTGGGTGTGGAGTTGGCAATTCGCCATCGCAAAGCCGTCGGTGACGAAAACGCAGGTCGGCCTTTTCAAATCAATCAATGCCACGCGCTGGCTGAAGGTGCAGAAGCTGTTAGACTGTATTACCCCCGTTGGTATAAAAACCCTGCACAGTCATAAATATCGATCAAAGGTTCTGACCATCATGGGTCATCTCGAGTGTACACGCGGCACAGATTTCACAGATAGCATGGTCGCAATCATGTAGAATAATTAAGGAAACAGAGAGCAACTCAATCCAGTCTGCGTTCGAGGTAAAAACAGTTCTAAACGCGAAAAATAAGTGGGTCGTAGTCATTCTACGACAGTCCACTTATTCTGACAAAGTGCAGGGCTATTTTTATCCGAACCCCGGTCTGGATGTTTGCGGCACAATGCGCTTCGTTGCAAAGCTTGCGAAGGGAATGACCATTCACCGCACCTGAACCCGAGTGAGGCATACCGCAAACAACCAGCGCAATTGGCATGAGTTATTCCATGTTTCCTTAAATCTGCCCGCTTGTACGGGCATTCCACACAAGGTTATTTGGACAACAACTCAAAGAGGCAATCCTATGAAGATTCATGAGTACCAAGGCAAAGAAATTTTTAAAAAATACGGTGTCCCTGTACCGCGCGCCATTCCAGCGTTTTCGGTGGACGATGCCATCAAAGCCGCGCAAGCATTGGGCGGTTCGGTGTGGGTGGTCAAAGCGCAAATTCACGCAGGTGGTCGCGGCAAAGGCGGCGGCGTTAAAGTCGCTAAATCCATGGATGAAGTCAAACAATACGCCGAGCAAATCCTCGGTATGCAATTGGTGACCCATCAGACAGGTCCTGCGGGTCAGAAAGTTCGTCGTTTGCTCATCGAAGAGGGCGCCGACATTCAAAAAGAATACTATCTTGGTATGGTGATTGACCGCGCCACACAAAAAGTCTGCGTGATGGCATCGAGTGAAGGCGGGATGAATATCGAAGAAGTCGCCGAGCACACGCCTGAATTGATTCATAAACTGTTTGTCAATCCAGTCACGGGTGTAACTGACGCAGAGGGCGATGAATTGGCAACGCGCATGGGTATGCCTGCACAGTGTGTTCAACAAGCACGCGCGACCATCCAAAAATTGTACCAAGCCTTTGTCGAAACCGATGCAGATTTGGCGGAAATCAATCCATTGATTACCACGGGTGATGGTCGTGTAGTCGCATTGGATGCGAAAATGAATTTTGACTCGAACGCCTTGTACCGCCACCCTGAGATTGTTGAAATGCGCGATTTGGACGAAGAGGATCCTGCCGAAATCGAAGCATCCAAACACGATTTGGCGTACATCTCATTGGATGGCAATATTGGTTGTCTGGTCAATGGCGCGGGTTTGGCAATGGCGACGATGGACACGATTAAACTCTACGGCGGTGAGCCTGCAAACTTCCTCGATGTCGGTGGCGGCGCAAGCACTGAAAAGGTCACCGAAGCGTTCAAAATCATGCTCCAAAATCCCAACCTCAAAGCAATTTTAGTGAATATTTTTGGTGGCATCATGAAATGCGATGTGATTGCCGAAGGGGTGATTTCAGCCGCCAAGCAAGTGCATTTGCAAGTGCCATTGGTCGTGCGCATGAAAGGCACGAACGAAGATTTGGGCAAAAAAATGCTTGCCGAATCGGGCTTACCCATCATCACCGCGAATACCATGGCGCAGGCAGCAGAGCGTGTGGTTGCAGCGGCGGACGGCAAACCGATTCCAACGGGTGATGGTTTAAGCCATTTTGATAAAACAGGATTGGTTGCTGGCGCAGTGGCTGGTGTGGCAGGTGTCGCCGCCACTGTGGGCGATAAGGTTGGCGATATGGCTGAAGGCATCGTGGATACTGTGAAAGATGTCATGGGTGATGTAATTGATTTGGCACAAGATGCCAAACATGCAGTCAATGATGCCGCTGAAGGCGCAATCGGAACGGTTAAAAATGTTGCGGGCGATGCGATTGGTTTGGCTGGAGATACCATCCATGCGGTGGGAGATGCAGCAGGTGATGCGGTGAGCGTGATGGGCGACATTCTTGAAGGCACGGTGGATGTGGTCAAAGACCTCGCAGGTGGCGCAGTGCATTTGGCAGACGATGCGGTACATTTGGCAGGCGATGCGATTCGGCTAAGAGATGATATGTTGAGTGAGCAAGCAGATGGTGCGGTACGTCTGGCAGATAATGCGGTTGAAAGTGTTGGCGATGTCGGCAAAGCAGTGGTCGGTGCAATGACAGGCGCAGGTGCAGTCGGCGCGGCAACACTGGGCACTGCGGGTGAGGACGCAGGAAAAAGCGACGGTGGATTGTTGGGATTTGTCAAACGTTGGTGGTGGTTGGCAGCGTTGGCGTTGTTGGCACTGTGGTTGTTCAAATCTTGTACAGGGGGTACGGTGGAAGCACCGAAACAGCCAGACACCAACGTTGCCACTGTGCAAACCCCGCCAGTAACTGCACCTACGGTCGCTGCAAACATCCCTGCGGATTTGGCCGCATTGTTCAAAACCAAAGGCGCAAACATTGAACTCAAAGACGGCAAATGGGTATTGAGTGGCGAAGTGGCCGACCAAACCAGCAAAGACGATTTACTCTCTAAAGCCAAAGCCGCATTGGCAACACTCAGCGCGGGCGTGGGTATTGACGATAAACTCATGGTCAAGGGCGCAACGGCATCGACGGGCGCGCAACTACTCAAAGTTGAATTTGCTGCAGGTTCAGCCGTGATTCCAGCCAGTGCGAAAGCAGGCTTAGATGCGTTTGCCACAGGTCTGAAGAAATCAAATGCCAAAGGTGAAATCTCAGGTCACAGCGATAACACGGGCGACCCAGCGGCGAACCTTGCTCTGTCCAATGCCCGTGCCAAAGCGGTCGTGGCGTATTTGCTCAAACAAGGTGTGGCGGCAGGTAGCTTGAGTGCCAAAGGCTACGGCTCAGACGCAGCGATTGCTGACAATGCCACGGCGGATGGGCGTGCGCGCAATCGGCGCGTTGAATTCATGCCCGCGAAATAACCGCAACGACCAATCATTTGAATATAGAGGTTTACCATGAGTATCTTAATCAACAAAAATACCCGCGTCATCACCCAAGGCATGACGGGCAAAACAGGTCAATTTCACACCCGCATGTGTCGCGAATACGCCAACGGTAAAGAATGTTTTGTCGCGGGTGTGAATCCGAAAAAAGCGGGCGAAAATTTTGAGGGCATTCCGATTTACGGCTCGGTCGCGGATGCCAAAGCACAGACAGGCGCAACCGTCTCAGTCATCTATGTACCACCCGCAGGTGCGGCGGCGGCGATTTGGGAAGCGGTCGAAGCCGACTTGGACTTGGCTATTTGTATCACCGAAGGCATCCCCGTGCGCGATATGATGGAGGTGCGCGACCGCATGCGTCGCGAAAATCGCAAAACCCTATTGCTCGGCCCCAATTGTCCCGGTGTCATCACACCCGATGAACTCAAAATCGGCATCATGCCAGGGCACATTCATCGCAAAGGGCGAGTTGGTGTGTTGTCTCGCTCAGGAACCTTGACCTACGAAGCCGTGGCGCAATTGACCGAATTGGGCTTGGGTCAGTCGACAGCAATCGGCATCGGTGGCGACCCTGTGAATGGTTTGAAACACATTGATGTCATGAAAATGTTCAACGACGATCCCGACACCGATGCGGTGATAATGATTGGTGAGATTGGTGGTGGTGACGAAGAAGAAGCTGCATATTGGATTAAAGAGCACATGAAAAAACCAGTTGTGGGCTTTATCGCAGGTGTGACCGCACCCGCAGGCAAACGCATGGGACACGCAGGCGCGATTATCTCGGGTGGCAAAGGCACGGCTCAAGAGAAACTCGAAATTATGGATGCATGTGGCATCACTGTGACCAAAAACCCATCTGAGATGGCTCGTCTGCTGCAAGTTTTGTTGTAAAGGTGCCGCGCTGGTTTAAATATAAAAAAGCATCCGAGGATGCCTTTCAGACCACTGACAAACCCCTGTATTTTGCGGGGTGCGTCAGAATTGGACACGATGTATAAAACCAAGCCGTTACCGTCTGCAAGTTGTGTGCGCTTGTCTGTTGGCTTTTCGTTTTTGATAATGCTGTCTGTGAGTTTCATAATCGCTTGTGAGTAACCTGTTTAATTGAGCGTGAAGTTACTCACTTTAAAAACCCCTGCATTCATAGGTGTTTCAGGGGAATTGTGAGTAACCTGTGTGAGTAACCTTGTTTTCATTATACAAGTTACTCACAAAGTTACTCACTTTTTATTTTGCAACACACGTTGCCACACGTTACCCATAGACGACAAAAAACCCCGTGAACACTGATGTTTACGGGGTTTGTTTGCTAACCTGAGGCGTTACTGGTTATTAAAGTGGGGTGGCTGATGGGGCTCGAACCCACGACAACAGGAATCACAATCCTGGACTCTACCAACTGAGCTACAGCCACCATTGAAAACATTACAACCAGTTTAACTGGCCTGCCCGACAGGAATCGAACCTGTGACCCTCAGCTTAGAAGGCTGATGCTCTATCCAACTGAGCTACGGGCAGATTACTTAATCACTGAAAGGCAAAATTTGGTCGGAGCGGCGGGATTCGAACTCGCGACCCTCTGGTCCCAAACCAGATGCGCTACCAGGCTGCGCTACGCTCCGAGAGGTGAGATTATATGCGCTCTCGCAGTTTAATGCAAGTCTTTATCTAAATAAAAGAGGTGTGTTGAGTGGCTCGCACGCTTAACCACACACCTATTTTTGCCATAGGTTAAAAAATTTCTGGGCGATTGCTCGAGCGATTTTCATCCGTGTGATGAGTCGTTTGCGGAAAATATTGGCACAAGATGACATCCATTTCAGAAATCACCTGCACCAAGCCGTCTCCCCATGTGTGCTGTTTTGCATGGTGATTGAGGGATTGCACCCACGCATTCCACTGGCTTTGTGGAACCACCTGAGCCAGAGATCGGTCGGCAACGATTTCAATGCGTTTATCCGCCCACAATAGGTAGATGAGCACGCCGTTGTTCTGTGGTGTATCCCAAACCTGCATTTTGCCAAACGCATTCCATGCGCGCTCACGCGCACAGGCTTTGCGCTTGAGATACGCCCACGGCAAACGCGCTTCAATTGCCACGGCAATTTCTGCTGTGTGGTTTTTTTCCGACGCTTCAATTAAATCGGCAATCCGCTCACGCTCAGACGCACTCAGCATGGGTTGGACACGCCATGAAAACGCCACCCAATGGCGCAGGATGCGCGCGATGTATTCGCATGAGTTCAATTTAAGAGGTGGGAAATATTTCATTACCAACTTCCTCCTGCACCACCGCCGCCTGCATCGCCGCCGCCGCCAGAGCCACCCCAACCGCCGCCCATGCCACCTGATGAGCCGCCCCAGCCACCACCCATGCCGCCGCCCAAACCACCACCCCAAAAAATATCGTTGTTGCGATGGTTGTTAGACGTGCGGTGGGTTGCGATTTGGAAGGAACGCCTGCCAAAGATTAAGATAAACAACAGCACCATGATGCCAGCACCAACGCCCCAGAACAATCCATTGGTCATGCTGTAGGCAATCAATCCTGCCACACCGCCCGCGGGTGGCGCAATCAGCCAACGACTGGTTGCCGCTGCGATGTTGGAACCGATGATGGACAATACGCCGATGAGAATGAGTAAATCGACAAAACCCGAGTCTGCCGAATCGCTTTGCGCATTTGTTTTGGGTGGTGGCAGGGCTTCGCCCTCAATCAATTTCATCAACTGGGTGGTGCCTGCATCCAAGCCTTGTGCGTATTGCCCCTGTTTAAACGCGGGGGTAATGGTTTCTGCGATGACCCTTTTCGCCGCCAAATCGGGGATTGCGCCCTCAAGGTGGCGCATGACATAGACCCAAACTTTACGGTCATTGCTGGCAACGACAATCAGCACACCATCGCCCACGCCCTGCCGCCCGATTTTATAAGTCTCAGCCGCGCGTTGCGCGTAACTGAAAATATCCTCAGGTGCGGTGGTGGGAACGGTGAGTATGGCGATTTGGCTGCCTTTGGATTGTTCAAAAGCCAGTAATTTTTGCGTCAACGCGGCTTTTTGATTGGCATCCAAAATATTCGCTTGATCGACCACCAAAGAAGTCAATGGCGGGATGGGTTGCAAGGTTTGCGCCTGTGTCTGTGCAGCGAAAAATAATCCACTCACCGCGAGGACACATGCGAGCAACCACAGGCGCGCCCGATATTCAAACCGTGTGATGTAGGACATACTCATAGCGTGTTGTGTACCAATGATTGGGGTGGGCATTGCCCACCCACTGCCACGCATTAAGGTTTCGCAGGCGCAGGCGCAGGTGCTGCGGGTGCGGGTAATTTCGGTGCGCTGCCTGTGTTGAACTCGACCTTAGGCGCGGTTGAAATTTCGGCTTCGTTCGCTACGGTGTAGTTGGCTTTGGGTTTATAACTGAACACCATCGCGGTCAAATTGTTGGGGAAAGTGCGCAGCGTGGTGTTGTACTGTTGTACGCTGTCGATGTAATTTTTACGCGCGATGGCGATGCGATTTTCCGTGCCTTCCAATTGCGTGCGCACATCTTGAAAGGCTTGGTTGGATTTCAAGTTCGGGTAGTTTTCCGCCACCACCATCAAACGTGACAGCGAGCCTTGCAATTGATTTTGCGCATCAATGAATTTTTGGAAGGCAACTGGGTCATTGACCAATTCAGGTGTGGCCTTAATGCCCGCGACAGACGCACGCGCATTGGTGACATCAGTCAATACGCTTTTCTCGAAATTTGCTTCGGCTTCAGCGGTTTTCACGATGTTTGGAATCAATTCCGCACGGCGTTGATATTGGTTGATGACTTCAGACCATTTGGCTTTAATGGTTTCGTCTTGGGTTTGCATGGTGTTGTAACCACAGCCTGATAACAATACAGTACCTGCAATAACCACAGCGGATAATAATGAACGCATCACTGACTCCTTGTTCAAAGTATTCAAAAATTAGTTTTGATACCCGCTCTCATTGCGCTCTCACACAAGCAGGTCAAATCGTTGCCAAGTATAAACCAGTCTGTGTGCGAAGGTTTTGAATTAGACCATTTTAATTTGGTGCCATTTTTATAAAGCCCAAGCATCCAATTGAGTGTTGGCTATTTTTCTTTTAAGCATTTGTGGTTATGATTGCGCACTTGCTGAATTTTGGCAAAAAAAGAGGTCGCCCGAAGGCGACCCAAATCACACAAAGCAACTTTTAGAAATACACATTCTTCCGCCTAAAAAATCAAATCACTGAATTTGTAATGATTAGGGCTTCCATAAAAGGTATCCAATGCTGCAAGGATACCTTTTATTTTTTACATCAACCTTACCCGATGCTCTTTTTGCAACCCATTGGCAATAAAAAATCAAGGGTTTGCTCAATTTTACGACGCTAAATCGCTGCGCCCCATCAAATACACATCGACTGCACGCGCTGCCTGACGACCCTCGCGAATCGCCCAAACCACCAAAGACTGTCCACGACGCACGTCACCTGCAACGAACACCCCTTCCACATTGGTTTTATAGGCAAATTCGCCCTCGGTATTGGCTTGCGCATTGTTGCGCGCGTCTTTATGAACGCCAAAGGCATCCAAGACCGATTGCATTGGGTTGGTAAAACCCATCGCCAGCAATACCAAGTCCGCTTTGATGTCAAATTCACTGCCCGCAACCTCGGTCATTTTGCCGCCTTGCCATTCAACGCGCACCGCTTTGGCAACTTCAACTTGCCCTTTTGTCCCTTCAAACGATTTGGTTGCGATTGCCCAATCACGGATACAACCTTCATCATGACTGGTTGAAGTGCGCAGTTTCATGGGCCAATACGGCCACACCGAAGTCGCTGATTTGTCCTCTTGTTCCACTGGTTTGGGCATCACTTCGATTTGCGTGATGCTCGCTGCGCCATGACGATTGGCCGTTCCCACACAATCCGCGCCCGTATCGCCACCGCCGATGACGAGCACGTGTTTGCCTTTGGCATTGATGGGGTTTGGCGCATCGCCCGCCACCTCATGATTTTGCGGAATCAACCACTCCAAGGCATAGTGTACGCCTTTGAGTTCACGCCCTGGTACAGGTAAATCGCGCGGGGTTTCTGAGCCGATGCTCAGAATCACCGCATCGAACTGGGCTTTGAGTTCATCCGCGCTAATATGCTCAGTTGAGGTATTGGTCACACCTGCCACGTAGTCGCCACTGCCAACGGTGACATTGGTTTTAAACGTCACACCCTCGGCTTGCATTTGCGCCATGCGGCGGTCAATGATGTGTTTTTCCAATTTAAAATCTGGAATACCATAACGCAACAAACCACCAATGCGTGAATTTTTTTCAAACAAAGTCACATCGTGACCCGCACGCGCGAGTTGTTGCGCCGCCGCCATACCCGCAGGTCCGCTGCCGACCACCGCGACTTTTTTACCCGTTTTCACCGCGGGAATACGCGGCGCAACCCAATCCTCAGAAAAAGCTTTCTCAACGATGGCTTGTTCGATGGATTTAATGCCAACCGCATCGCCATTGATGTTGAGCACGCACGCCGCTTCGCAGGGTGCAGGGCAAATGCGTCCAGTGAATTCTGGAAAGTTATTGGTCAACGACAGTGTGCGGTACGCACCTTCCCAGTCTTTCAAATACACCAAATCATTGAAATCAGGGATGATGTTGTTGACGGGACAACCGTTGTGACAAAACGGAATCCCGCAATCCATACAACGCGCGCCCTGTAAACTGGCATCTTCATCTTTCAAAATGTGCACGAATTCTTTGTAATGCTTCACACGGCTTTCCGCCGAATCGTAACTTTGGCTGATGCGCGCTTGCTCTAAAAATCCTGTGATTTTTCCCATGATGTTTTTCCTTATCCTGTCTTTACGCGACTTGCTGCGCTTGTTTTTCGAGCACTTTTCGGTAGTCGATTGGCATCACTTTGACGAATTTCAGCAATGCCGTGTCCCAATTGTCCAATATCTCACGGGCAATCTCTGAGCCCGTGTATCTGAAATGCGCTTCAATCAAGGTGCGTACATTCACTTCATCAGACGCAGATTCTGCCTCTACCGATAATGGGTGAAATACAGGGTCATGAATTTTCTGGTCGTTTTCAGACAAGACTTGATCCAATTGCACCATGCTGGTATTGCATTTGCCTTTGAACTGACGTTTCGGGTCGTACACATACGCCACGCCGCCACTCATCCCTGCGGCAAAGTTGCGTCCCGTTTCGCCCAGCACCACCACCGTACCGCCCGTCATGTATTCACATCCGTGATCGCCCGTACCTTCGACCACCGCCGTTGCGCCCGAGTTGCGCACGGCAAAACGCTCGCCCGCCACACCTGAGAAGAACGATTGACCTGCAATCGCACCATACATCACGGTGTTGCCGACGATGATGTTGTCTTGCGATGCGCCACGGAAACCATTTGATGGGCGCACGATGATGCGACCGCCCGACATGCCTTTACCGACGTAGTCATTGGCCTCACCGACCAAATCAAAAGTCACACCATGCGCCAAAAACGCACCAAAACTTTGACCCGCTGTGCCACTCATTTGAATGTGGATGGTGTCATCAGGCAAGCCATCGTGACCGTAACGTTTCGCCACTTCACCCGAGAGCATCGCGCCAATCGAGCGATTGAGGTTGCGCACAGGTTGCATGAACGACACGGCTTTGCCACTCTCCAAAGCGTCCATGGATTTTTCAATCAACTCTTTGTCCAACGCTTTGTCCAAACCATGGTCTTGTGTCAAAGTTTGATACGACGTGTCGCCACCAAAATTCGGCACTTGATGCAAGATGCGCGAGTAGTCCAAACCTTTGGCTTTCCAATGCGTAATGCCCGCACGCATGTCGATTAAATCACTGCGACCGACCAATTCTTCAAAAGTACGCACACCCAATTGCGCCATGAGTTCACGCACTTCTTCCGCGACAAAGAAGAAGTAATTCACGATGTGCTCAGGCTGACCTGTGAAGCGTTTGCGCAAGGTTTCATCCTGCGTCGCCACACCCACTGGGCAAGTATTCAAATGACACTTGCGCATCATGATGCAGCCCTCAACCACCAATGGCGCGGTTGCAAAACCAAACTCTTCCGCGCCCAACAGCGCGCCAATCACCACGTCACGACCCGTTTTAATCTGACCATCGACCTGCACACGCACACGTGAACGCAAACGGTTGAGCACCAAGGTTTGCTGGGTTTCAGACAAACCCAATTCCCACGGACCGCCAGCGTGTTTGATGGATGACAAAGGCGACGCGCCTGTGCCGCCGTCATGCCCCGCAATCACGATGTGATCGGCTTTGGCTTTGGCAACACCTGCGGCGACAGTACCTACGCCATTTTCGGATACCAATTTCACCGAGATATCCGACACTGGATTGACGTTTTTCAAGTCATGAATCAATTGTGCCAAATCCTCAATCGAGTAAATATCATGGTGTGGTGGCGGCGAAATCAAGCCCACACCTGGCACTGAGTAGCGCAACGCGCCGATGTACTCAGAGACTTTACCGCCAGGCAATTGCCCCCCTTCACCGGGTTTCGCGCCCTGCGCCATCTTGATTTGAATTTGGTCTGCGCTGGCCAAATATTCAGCCGTCACGCCAAAACGCCCTGATGCGACCTGCTTGATTTTTGAGCGCAATGAATCGCCATCTTTCATCGGAATGTCCACCAAAACGCGCTCTTTGCCAATCACATCGGCAATGCTCATGCCATCGGTGATGCCCGATTTGCCTGTGCGCATTTCTTCACGGTAACGACGTGGATCTTCGCCGCCCTCACCCGTGTTGGATTTACCACCAATGCGGTTCATCGCCACAGCAAGGGTCGAGTGCGCTTCAGTCGAAATCGAGCCCAAACTCATCGCACCTGTGGCAAAGCGTTTGACGATTTCTTTCGCAGGTTCCACCTCATCCAATGAAATGGCTTTGGCGGGATCCACCTTGAACTCAAACAAACCACGCAAGGTCATGTGGCGTTTGGATTGGTCATTGATAATTTGTGCGTATTCTTTGTAGGTTTGGTAGTTGTTTTTGCGCGTCGATTGTTGCAATTTGGCAATCGCATCGGGTGTCCACATGTGCTCCTCACCTTTGGTGCGCCACGCATACTCGCCACCCGTTGCCAATTTATCTTGCAACACTTCTTTTTTACTGAACGCGCTCAAGTGCATCGAAACGGCTTCTTGCGCCACTTCAAACAGACCCAAGCCACCGACATTGCTCGCCGTGCCTGTGAAATATTTGTTCACCAAGTCTTTTCGCAAACCCACGGCTTCAAAAATTTGTGAGCCTGTGTACGACATATAGGTCGAAATACCCATTTTTGACATGACTTTTTGCAAGCCTTTGCCGACCGCTTTGATGAAATACTCAATCGCTTGCGATGGTTTTTTGTCCTTAATCAGACCTTTTTGCACCATGTCGGTCAAGGTCGCGAATGCGAGGTACGGATGTACGGCTTCTGCACCATAGCCGCCGAGCAAGGCAAAATGATGCACCTCACGCGCCGAGCCCGTCTCAACCACCAAGCCCGTTGAGGTACGCAAACCCTGCGCCACCAAATGCAAGTGAATCGCAGAGGTTGCCAACAAGGCAGGAATCGCTAAATTTTCTGCATCCACACCACGGTCAGAGAGGATGAGGATGTTGTGTCCTGATTTGACCGCATCGACCGCTTGCGCGCACATCGAGGCGAGTTGCGCCTCAATCCCCGCCGCACCCCATGCCACAGGGTATTTCATATCGATTTGGAAACTTTTGAATTTGCCATCGGTGTATTTTTCGACGTGGCGAATTTTCGCCATTTCATCGTAATTCAAAACGGGCTGTTGCACTTCCAAACGCATCGGCGGATTGGTGTTGTTGATGTCCAACAAATTTGGTTTTGGCCCAATGAAACTCACGAGCGACATCACCATTTGCTCACGAATGGGGTCAATCGGTGGATTGGTCACCTGCGCGAACAACTGACGGAAATACTCATAAAACGATTTGTTTTTACTCGACAACACCGCCAGCGCAGAGTCATTACCCATCGAGCCTGTGGCTTCTTCACCGTTTTGACCCATCGCGGTCAAAATCATTTTGATGTCGTCTTGCGAATAACCGAATGCTTGTTGACGATCCAATAATTCAGATTTCGGCACGGGACGTTCTTCGCTTGGTATAGAGACCGATTCCAACTCAACCGAGAGTTTGTCGCTCCACTCTTTGTACGGACGCGCGTTTGCCAAACTGGATTTGATTTCGTCATCGGAAATAATGCGGCCTTGCTCAGTGTCAATCAAGAGCATTTTACCAGGTTGTAAACGCCATTTTTGTTTGATGTCTGAATCAGGCACGGGCAATACGCCTGATTCAGAAGCCAAAATCACCAAGTCGCCATCGGTCACGCAGTAGCGCGCAGGGCGCAAACCATTGCGATCAAGCGTCGCGCCAATTTGACGACCATCGGTAAAGCATAAAGCCGCAGGACCATCCCATGGCTCCATCAACGCCGCGTGGTACTCATAAAACGCACGGCGCGCTGGATCCATCAGATCATTTTGCTCCCACGCTTCGGGCACCATCATCATCATGGCGTGGCTCAAAGGATAACCCGCCATCACCAACAATTCCAAGCAGTTGTCAAACGATGCGGTATCAGACTGACCTGGGTAAATCAGCGGCCACAGTTTGTGCAAATCATCGCCCAAAACCGCTGAGGTAATGGCTTTTTGACGCGCACGAATCCAGTTGACATTACCTTTAACGGTATTGATTTCACCATTGTGGGCGATGAAACGATACGGATGCGCCAATTCCCACGCGGGGAAAGTATTGGTTGAGAAACGTTGATGTACCAAGGCAATCGCCGAGACCGCACGCTCGTCCACCAAGTCTTTATAGTAGTGACCCACTTGGTCGCACAACAGCAAACCTTTATACACCACCGTGCGCGCGCTCATCGAAGGCACGAAATACTCTTTACCGTATTTCAAGTTCAACTGCTGAATGCGGTGCGAGGCGGTTTTGCGAATCACGTACAACTTGCGTTCCAACGCATCGGTCACCATGATGTCGTGCCCACGCCCGATGAAAATTTGACGAATCACAGGCTCGGTTTCACGCACCACTGGCGACATCGGCATGGTTTTATCCACAGGCACATCGCGCCAGCCCAAAACCACTTGCCCCTCGGCTTTGACCGTGCGCTCCAACTCTTGCTCACACGCCAAACGTGAGGCTTCCTCTTTGGGCAAGAAAATCATGCCCACGCCGTATTCGCCCGCTGGCGGCAAGTTCACACCTTGCTTGAGCATTTCTTCACGATATAGCGCATCGGGAATTTGCAACAAAATCCCCGCGCCATCGCCCATCAAGGCATCCGCACCGACCGCACCGCGGTGATCCAAATTGAGCAAAATTTGTAAGCCCTGCGCAACAATGCTGTGGCTTTTTTGCCCTTTGATGTGTGCCACAAAGCCAACACCGCAAGCATCGTGCTCGGCATCGGCGCGATACATACCGTGCTCGCCCGCCAACGTTTTTTGCACACGAACTTGTTCAGTAATGGTGGACGTGCCTGCTGACGATTGTTTCGCAGCAGGATGAAAAAGAATAGTTTGTTCTGTCATGGGTTTCTCCGAATGTACGTGAGAACGCGATCATTAAGCAGAGACACACACCGAAATTGGCGAGGACACCACTTGTTCAAAATGTGACACAGACAAAAAGGTTCGCGCTGTCATGACGGAACTATACCGAGGTTTCATCGGCGATACAAGCGGTTTTAAATGGGGTCAGATTAATAATAAATCATTACTGGATTTTATGGTTATTTTTATTGGGGACAGATAAAATAATTCAGGTGTTTGTATTTTTAGTTGACTCTATTTTTCTCATGCCACGGTGCGATTTTGAACAACATCAGCATCCCTGGTATCGCCAGCAATATGCACAGATAAAAAAACGATTCCCAACCCATGCGCTCAACCAACCAGCCCGTGGAGGCGTTGATGAACGAACGTGGCACGGCAGTCAAACTCGTAAACAAAGCCAGTTGCAACGCGGTGTATGCAGGATTGGTCGTGCGCGCAATGAATGCCACAAACGCCATCGTGCCCAAACTCATACCAAAGGTTTCTGAGGCAATCACCACCGCGAGCAAAGTACGCTCAAACGCACCGATTTGCGTGAATGGTCCGTAGTGCGCCAGTACCGCAAACGCCAGAATCGCCAATGCTTGTACCATACCAAACACCCAAAGTGCTTTGTTGATACCCAAGCGCAACATCCAAATCCCCGCAACAATGCCGCCGACAATTGAGGATATTAAGCCGATGCCTTTATTAATTGTGCCCAAATCGGTTTTACTAAAACCCATTTTTAGCACAAAGGTCGATTGCAAAGCGGTCGCCATTGAATCGCCCAATTTGTACAACAGCATAAACGCGAGAATAAACAGTGCCATTTTCCAACCTTGGCGCATAAAAAACTCTTTGAACGGCTCGACCACTGAACTTAATAATGTTCGTGGCGCAGATTTGGAAGCCTCTGGTTCACTGACCATGAACGACATCAATACACCCGGCAACATAAACAAAGCAGTAAACACAAACACCGTTTGCCACGGAAAGTGATCCGCCAATATCAAGGACAACGCCCCTGGTACGAAACCTGCGATTTTATAAGCGTTCACATGAATACTATTGCCCAAACCCAATTCTTTATCAGTTAAAATTTCACGGCGAAACGCATCCACAGCGACATCTTGGGTGGCGGACAAAAAGGCCACGACAATCGAGAGCAGCACAACGTATTTGAGTTGCGCTTGTGGGTCAAGCACCGCGTATGCGGCGATTGCCACCAACAAGCCCACCTGTGTCAACAGCATCCAACTGCGCCGTCGCCCAAGCGCAGGAACCAAACTATAGCGATCCAACAACGGAGCCCATAAAAATTTAAACACATAAGGCAGTTGTGTGAGCGAAAAAGCCGCAATCGCCTTAACCGTCAAACCATACGAGAGCAACCACGCAGGCAGCAATTGAATGATGAAAAACAGCGGTAAACCTGATGAAAATCCTGTAAAAATACAGATGAGCATTTGGCGGGTAAATATCAATTCATACCACGGTTTGTTTTCAAAATCAGGGCTGGTGCTGATAGATGACATATTAAAAATCACTCAAAGAAAATTGATAATCCATCACAATCGGTGCATGGTCAGAGAATTTTTGCTCGGTATAGACATGGGCTGCATGGGCTTTTTCGGCGATAGCGTGTGAAGCAAGTTGGTAGTCGATGCGCCAACCGACGTTGTTGGCATACGCTTGACCGCGGTTGCTCCACCATGTGTATTGCACGGTTTCAGGTTCTAACACGCGGTAGGTGTCGTGCATACAGCATTCATCGAGAAATTGCGTCAGCCATGCGCGCTCTTCAGGCAAAAATCCTGAATTTTTCAGATTGCCCTTGGCGTTTTTGATGTCAATCGGGTGGTGTGCAATGTTCACGTCCGAACAAATGATGACCTCACGCCCCGCATCGCGCAGTGATTTGATGTGCGGTAAAAACAAATCCATAAAACGGTATTTGGCTTCTTGACGCTCGGGTGAAGACGAGCCCGACGGACAGTACAGCGAAATGATGGAGAGTTTGCCAAAACGCGCCTCGACATAACGTCCTTCATTGTCAAATTCACCCCCATCAAAGCCGACAACCACCTCATCGGGCGCGTGGCGTGTGTATAGACCCACACCGCTGTAGCCTTTTTTCTCGGCATAGTGGAAATAACCTTGATGTTCAGTGGTTTGCGCAAAGGAGGTTTCGACCACATCGGCTTGCGCCTTGAGTTCTTGTACACAGACAACATCGGCGTTTTGTGTGGCGAGCCATTGAAAAAAACCTTTGCTGTTGGCGGAGCGGATGCCGTTGAGATTGGCGGAAATGATTCGAGTCATAAATTTTCAACACAAATGTTGTAAATTAAAAGGATTCGATTGTACCCAAATTGCCAGCCATTCGTACGCATTCTGTGCGTTTGCATCAAAACAGTGCGTCAGATGCAGGTTCTGTGGTTCAATAATTTCACTATACTACACGCTGAGGTTTTTTATTCGCTATTGAGGACATACGCCGTTATAATGGGCGTTTGCAATACCATCCACACACAACAAGGACTCCAGCAATGGTCAATCAAAACTTACAAGAGACGCTACCACAGCAGCGCGATGTCAGCCCAGAGTTTCTCAAAAGCGAAATTCTCGCCAAGCTTGCCTATTCGGTGGGCAAAGACCCCATCGCAGCGAATGGCAATGATTGGCTGACGGCCGCGATTTTGGTGGTACGCGACCACATCATTGACCGCTGGATGGCAACCACGCGTGAGAACAGCCGTGCCGAGAAAAAGCGTGTGTATTATCTGTCGCTTGAATTTTTGATTGGTCGCCTGATGCGTGATGCAATGAATAACCTCGAACTCACCGCAGGCATGACGCAGGCTTTGTCCGAGTTAAATGTGGATATTGATTTCATCCGCGAATTGGAACCCGATGCCGCACTGGGCAATGGCGGTTTGGGGCGTTTGGCAGCGTGCTTCATGGAATCGATGTCCACCGTCGGCGTGCCTGCGCATGGCTATGGCATTCGCTACGACCACGGTTTGTTCCGTCAAGGCATCGAAAATGGCGCACAAATGGAATACCCAGAAAACTGGCTCAGTTTTGGCAATCCGTGGGAATTTATTCGCCGTGAAGCCCGTTATGAAATCGGCTTCGGCGGTACGGTTGAAATTTCTACCGAATGGGATGGCGCAACCACATCGGTGTGGCGTCCGTCCGAAGTCGTGCGTGCGATTGCCTATGATACGCCTGTGGTCGGCTGGCGCGGTGAAAGTGTGAACACCTTGCGTTTGTGGCGCGCACGCTCAACCTCTGAAATCAAATTGGATATTTTCAACAGCGGCGACCATGCGGGCGCGTTGTCTGAATCCAACCGTGCGAAAAGCATTTCGCGCGTTTTGTACCCAGCGGACGCCAGCCCAGCGGGGCAAGAGTTGCGCTTGCGCCAAGAGTTTTTCTTCACCAGCGCGTCTTTGCAAGACATCCTGCGCCGTCACCTGCAGAAGTACAATACATTGGACAATTTAGCCGATAAAGTGGCAGTGCAGTTAAACGACACCCACCCTGCCTTGGCGGTGGCGGAATTGATGCGCCTGCTGGTCGATCAGCACAATATGAAATGGGACGCGGCGTGGACCACCACCCAAGCGGTGGTGTCCTACACCAACCACACCTTATTACCCGAAGCGTTGGAAACATGGGCGGTGAGTTTGATGGAGCGCATGTTGCCGCGCCACATGCAAATCATCTACGCCATCAACGCGCGTTTGCTCACCCAAGTCAAATTAGAGCATCCGAACAACGATGCACTGCTCTCAGCCATCTCGCTGATTGGTGAAGAAGGCACGCGCCATGTGCGCATGGGCAATCTTGCCTTTGTCGGTTCACACAAGGTCAATGGTGTGTCGGCGTTGCACTCGGATTTGATGACCAAAACCGTGTTCCGTGATTTACATCAGGTATTCCCCGACCGCATTACCAACAAAACCAACGGCATCACGCCGCGCCGTTGGTTGATGCAAGCCAATCCCGAACTCACGCAACTGTTGCGCTCAACCATTGGCGATGCGTTTCTCGATGACACCGCGCGTTTAAAAGATTTGATTCCGTTTGCAGAAAACGCAGAATTTCGCGCACAATTTGCACAAGTCAAGCACATCAAAAAAACCCAGTTGGCACACCTCATCCATGACCGCATCGGTGTGAAAGTTGATCCGACGGCGATGTTTGACGTGCAAGTCAAACGCATGCACGAGTACAAACGTCAGCATTTGAACATCTTTGAAACCATTGCGCTGTACAACGACATCCGCGCCAACCCGCATAAAAACTGGGTTCCCCGCGTAAAAATTTTTGCGGGCAAGGCAGCGGCGAGTTATTGGGTGGCAAAATCCATCATCCGCTTAATCAACGATGTGGGCGCGGTGATTAACAACGACCCAGCGGTGCGCGATTTGCTCAAAGTCGTGTTCATCCCCAATTACAATGTCTCGACTGCCGAAGTCATCATGCCTGCGGCGGATTTGTCCGAGCAGATTTCAACTGCGGGTTTAGAAGCCTCGGGCACAGGCAATATGAAATTTGCTCTAAATGGCGCATTGACCATTGGTACGCTGGATGGTGCGAACGTGGAAATTTTGGAGCACGTCGGCGCGGACAACATCAAGATATTTGGCATGACCGCGCAAGGCGTGGCAGAGTTGCGTCAACGTGGTTACGATGCGCGCGCAACCATCGAATCCATTCACCCGCTCAAAGATGTACTGGACGCGGTGGCAGGGGGCGTATTCTCACCAACCGAACAAAACCGCTACCAAGGCTTGGTAGACACCCTGTACAACGGTGACCATTTCCTCGTTGCACCTGACTTTGTCAGCTACGCGCAGGCGCAGCGTGAGATGGATGCGCTGTGGCTCAACCAAGATGAGTGGCAGAAAAAAGCAATCCTCAATACCGCGAATATGGGCTGGTTCTCATCCGATCGCACCATTCGTGAATATGCGCAAGAAATTTGGAATATTCCCAACGTGTAAAGTTTGGTTTTGCGCCAACAAAGGAGTACACTACTCGCATTACCTTTTGGTTTAGGTAGGGTGGGTGAGCGTCGCGTCATCCACCACGAATCTTCGAACAGTGGGCGGATGATGCAACGCAAATCCACCCTCCTAAAGAGTTCATTATGTCTATGGTTGAGCATTCTCAGGTAACACAGGCATCACCCCCGACATCAACCGATGCCGGTCAGGCATTCAATTCGACGTTTTTAAGCGATGTGGATCGCTATCTATTCGCGCAAAGCACCCATTTTCACCTCTACGATAAGTTGGGCGCGCACGTGGTCAACGGCGGCGTGCAGTTTGTCGTTTGGGCACCCAATGCCACCTCTGTCGCCGTGGTGGGCGACTTTAATCAATGGAATGACACGGCGCACCCCATGCAACGCCATTTAGACAGCAGTTTGTGGCAAGTGTTTGTGGCGGGCATTGGTTCAGGTTCGGTGTATAAATACGCCATCAACGATGCGCACGGCACGCGCCTGCCACTCAAAGCCGACCCTTATGGTTTTGCCGCAGAGTTGCGCCCCAATACCGCTTCCAAAGTATTCGACATCAGCCAACTTGTTTGGACCGATGCCGATTACCTTGCTCAAAAAGCACAGCAAAATCCCTACACCAGCCCCATCAGTATTTATGAAGTGCATTTGGGCTCATGGCAACGCGCTGAGGATGGCGGCTTTTTAAGTTACGATGAGTTGGCACAACGCTTGGTTGCCTACGTCAAGCACATGGGTTTCACACATTTAGAGTTGATGCCCGTGATGGAACATCCTTTGGACGGTTCTTGGGGCTATCAACCGATAGGTATGTTCGCGCCGACCGCGCGCTTTGGCACACCCGATGGTTTTGCACGTTTGATTGACCACGCCCATGCCAACGGCATCGGTGTGCTTTTAGATTGGGTGCCCGCGCATTTCCCCATCGATGCGCACGGTTTGACAAAATTTGATGGCACACCCTTGTACGAACATGCCGATCAATTCCGTGGCTTTCACCCGATTTGGAATACAGCGATTTTTGACTATGGTCGCGAAGAGGTCGCAGGTTTTCTCATCAACAACGCGCTGTTTTGGTTGGAGCATTACCACTTAGATGGTTTGCGCGTGGATGCGGTGTCCTCGATGTTGCATCTGAATTTTTGTCGTGAAGAAGGACAGTGGGAACCGAATCAAACGGGCGGCATTGAAAACATCGAAGCGATTGCCCTGATTCAAAAACTCAATCAAGTCATCCACGAGCGTGTACCGCGCGCGCTGATGATTGCCGAAGAATCCTCAGCACACCCAATGGTTTCACATGGCGTAGATAAAGGCGGTTTGGGCTTTAACTTCAAGTGGGACTTGGGTTTTATGCACGACACCTTGGATTATTTTGAAACCGACCCGTTGTACCGCACCCATCACCATGACAAATTGACCTTTAATCAAATGTACGCGCACAGTGAAAATTATGTTTTACCACTGTCGCACGATGAAGTGGTGCACGGCAAAAGTTCACTCATCCATAAAATGTTTGGTGACAATTGGCAAAAATTCGCCAATCTGCGTGCTTACTATGCATGGATGTGGGCATATCCTGGTAAAAAACTGCTGTTCATGGGACAAGAGTTTGCGCAGCGTGCCGAATGGGATGAAGATAGGTCGCTCGACTGGCACCTCGCCCAATTTCCAGAACACGCGGGAATACAACACTTGGTTCGAGACTTAAACAATCTGTACCGCACCACACCCGCATTGCACGAGAGTGACCACACGCACGATGGCTTTGAGTGGGTGCAAGTGAACGACACGCGCAACTCTGTGTTTGCATGGCTGCGCAAGGGCACAACGCCCAATACCATCGTGTTGGTGGTTGCCAACTTAACGCCAAACCCGCACGCACAATACACTCTGCGCGTACCCAAGACAGGCATTTGGTTTGAGCGACTCAATACCGATGCCACAGTGTATGGCGGTACAGGCATGGGCAATATGGGACAGGCATTGGCATCTGCGATGGTTTTGCCATCACCTGCCCCATCCGAATCGATCGCAGCAGATATAAGCACAGAAGCCCCAATAACCATAAAGTCCAATCGCCCAAATACAACCGATCCAGAGGTTCAGCTCACTGTGTGTCTACCCCCGCTTGCCACCCTGATTTTTGAATGGAGTGGGCAGGAAGACACATAGATTCAAAATTCGTCGTCGAAACACCTTTATTAAATAAACCAAATAGGAGAACACCATGGCACTCAACCATAAAAAAGACCATCGACACTTGGCACAAGAGGCGATGGCGTTCGTATTGGCGGGCGGACGCGGTTCACGTTTATTGGAGTTAACCGATGTGCGTGCCAAACCTGCGGTGTACTTTGGCGGTAAAACTCGGATTATTGATTTTGCATTGTCCAACGCACTCAACTCGGGCATTCGCCGCATTGGTGTCGCCACGCAATACAAAGCCCATAGCCTGATTCGCCACCTGACGCAAGCGTGGACTTTTTTGCGTAAAGAGCGCAACGAAGGCTTTGATATTTTACCCGCCAGTCAGCGCATTGATGAAGACTCGTGGTACAAAGGCACGGCCGATGCGGTCTATCAAAACATCGACATCATCGAAGGCTACGCGCCCAAATACATCGTCATTCTCGCGGGTGATCATATTTATAAAATGGACTATGAGGTCATGCTCTGGCAACACGTCAACACAGGTGCGGATATTACCTTAGGCTGTATTGAAGTACCACGCATGGAGGCGACAGGCTTTGGTGTGATGCATGTGGATGTAAACGATACGATTATTGATTTCGTGGAAAAGCCCGCCAATCCACCCGCCATGCCCGATAACCCTGACATGGCATTGGCATCGATGGGGATTTATGTGTTTGAAACCAAACGCCTGCTGGATATTTTGCGTGAAGATGCTGCCAATCCAAACTCAACCCATGATTTTGGCAAGGACATTGTGCCCAATTTGGTCAAAAATGGCAAAGCGGTGGCACATCGATTCACCAATTCTTGCGTCACCAACAACGAGAAAGCCCACTACTGGCGCGATGTGGGAACCGTGGATGCGTATTGGGAAGCGAATATTGACCTCACCGCCACCGTACCTGATTTGAATTTATACGACCAAAATTGGCCGATTTGGACCTACAACGAAATCACCGCACCCGCAAAATTTGTGCACGATGAGCCCGGTCGTCGTGGTGAAGCAATTAGTTCGATGGTATCGGGCAACTGTATTATTTCGGGTGCGTCTTTGCACAGCTCGTTATTATTCACAGGAGTGAAAGTACGCTCGTTCAGCACAATCAACCATTCGGTGATTTTGCCCCAAGTGATTGTTGGTCGCCATGTGCGTCTCTCCAATGTGGTGGTTGATCGGGGCGTTTTAATTCCCGATGGCATGGTGATAGGCGAAGACCCCGAGTTGGATGCCAAACGCTTTCGCCGCACCGACAAAGGCATTTGTTTGGTCACTCAAAACATGATTAACGCGATAGGACAATAATGGTCAGTACTACAGCACCCACTAAAGCCACTCAAGTCACTAAAGTTACCAACACCGAAAAAACGGCCAAACCAGTGACCAAAAAAGTTAAAAAAACCAAACCTGCTGTGCCAGAAATCTTGGCGGTTGCCTCAGAAATCTACCCCCTCGTTAAAACAGGTGGATTGGCGGACGTGGTGGGCGCATTGCCATTGGCTTTGCAAGCCTGCGCAGTGCACGTCACCACCTTGGTTCCAGGTTATCCACGGGTGATGAGCGCGGTGCGTGCGCAGCCCGAGTCCAAAGTTATTTTGGCTATGACGCATTTTTTCGGTGGCTCGGTGCAATTGTGGTCAGCACAGGTCGCGGGTATGGACTTATTTGTCTTGGACGCGCCACATTTGTTCGAACGCGAGGGCAATCCGTATTTGAACGCAAACGGTCAAGACTGGCATGACAACCCAATTCGTTTTGCTGCACTCTCGCTCATGGGTGCGCAATTGGCGTGGGGCGAATACCCAGAGTTGAACTATCAGCCCGATGCCATGCACGTGCACGACTGGCAAACCGCGCTCGCACCCGTGTATCTGCACTACCTTGGCAAGGGCAAACATCGCCCAAAAACCATCATCACCATCCACAACCTCGCTTTTCAAGGGCAGTTTCCTGCAGGGATTTTTTCACAATTGGGTTTGCCTGCGTGGGCTTTTTCAACTGAGGGTTTGGAATATTATGGTTGCGTTGGGTTTCTCAAAGCGGGCATATTGTTCTCGGACGAAATCACCACAGTCAGCCCGAGTTATGCGCATGAAATCACCACGGTCAATGGCGGCATGGGTATGGATGGGTTGCTGCGCGCCCTGCACGGTCGTCTGTCAGGGATTGTCAATGGCATTGACACTGATGTTTGGAATCCTGCGACCGATTCGTCTTTGGCGCAAACCTACGACGTGAGCGATTTGCAAAAACGCGCTGTGAATAAACACGCCGTCGAAGCGCATTTCGGCATTGCCCACAGCGATGCGCCCTTACTCTGCGTGGTCAGTCGTTTGACTTGGCAAAAAGGCATGGATTTATTGGTCAGCGCAATCGATGCCATTGTGGCGAAAAATGTCCGTGTGGTCATCCTCGGCTCAGGCGATGCGGGCTTGGAAGCCACACTATACGCCAAACAACACCAACACCCGACCCATGTGGCAATTCACACGGGCTATGATGAGTCACTCTCGCATTTGATGCAGGGCGGTTGCGATGCCATCCTGATACCAAGCCGATTTGAGCCCTGCGGCTTGACGCAGTTGTATGGCTTACGTTATGGTTGCGTCCCAGTGATTACCCGCGTGGGCGGACTCAACGACACCCTTATCGATGCCAACCTTGCGGCCGTGAACGCAGGCGTGGCAACAGGCATTGCGTGCCATGAAATCACCGCCGATGGGATTATCCACGCGGTTGAACGCTTGGTGCAGCTGTATGCCCAACCCAAGGTATGGCAAGCCATGCAAACCGCAGGCATGAATACCGATGTAAGTTGGGTCAACTCAGCGCAACTGTACAAACAACTTTATTAAAAAATTTTGAGCCATGAATATTTCCACCATCCAAACACAGCCTTTTGAAGGGCAAAAACCCGGTACCAGCGGACTGCGTAAAAAAGTCACGGTGTTCCAACAACCCCATTATTTAGCGAACTTTGTCGCCTCGTTGTTTGCGGTCATCAAACCTGCAGAAGGCTTTGCGGGCAAAACCTTGGTCATCGGTGGCGATGGGCGTTTTTACAACGACACCGCGATTCAATTGGTCATCAAAATGGCACTGGCGCAGGGCTTTAGCAAAATCCTCATTGGTCAAAACGGCATTCTTTCAACGCCCGCTGTCTCGAACATCATCCGCGAATACCAAGCATTCGGTGGGGTGATTTTATCGGCGAGCCACAACGCGGGTGGCCCAGATGGCGATTTCGGGATTAAGTTCAATATTGCCAACGGCGGGCCTGCCCCCGAAAAAATCACCGATGCGATTTACGCCCATTCGCAAACCATCAGCAGTTACGACATCGTGGACTGCTCGGATGCGGACTTGAGCACCCTTGGCGTGACCACCGTGGGCAATGCGGTTATCGAAATCATCGACTCAGTGGCGGACTATGTGGTGCTGATGCAAAAACTGTTTGATTTTAATGCCATACGTGCGCTGTTTCAAAGCGGCTTCACCATGCGTTTTGATGCCATGCACGCGGTCACAGGGCCGTATGCGCACAAAATTTTTGAGGATATTTTGGGTGCGCCCAAAGGAACCGTGGTCAATGGCACACCGCTGACCGATTTTGGCGGTCACCACCCCGACCCAAATTTAGTCCACGCGCACGAATTGTACGCATTGATGATGAGCGATGCTGCGCCTGATTTTGGCGCGGCTTCGGATGGCGATGGCGACCGCAATTTGGTGATTGGGCGCGGTATGCCCGTTGCGCCATCGGATGCATTGGCTGTGCTGACCGCGAATGCACACCATGCGCCGGCCTACGCGGCTGGATTGTTTGGCGTGGCGCGCTCAATGCCGACCAGTTGTGCGGTTGATCGGGTAGCGCAGGCATTGGGGATTGAATGCTTTGAAACCCCAACGGGTTGGAAATTTTTTGGCAATTTATTGGATGCCAATCGCATCACGCTGTGTGGCGAAGAGTCGGCAGGTGCGAGTTCCAACCATGTGCGCGAAAAAGACGGACTGTGGGCGATTTTACTATGGCTCAACATCCTCGCCAAAACCCGTGTTTCTGTCAAAGCGTTGCTCGAAAGCCATTGGGCAACATACGGACAAAACTACTACACCCGCCATGATTTTGAAGAAATCGAGACCGATAAAGCCAATGCAGTGATGACGCACATTAAAACGCAACTGCCCAATTTGGCGGGGCAAACATTCGGTGGGTTGACCGTGCAATCGGCGGATGATTTTAGTTACCACGATCCGATTGATGGCTCGGTATCACACCATCAAGGATTGCGTGTTCTATTTACCGATGAGGCGAACGAAAACGCACGCATTGTCTATCGACTTTCAGGTACAGGCACGGTCGGTGCAACCATCCGCATGTATATTGAACGCTATGAAGGCGATGCGCGCAAACATGGGCAAGACACACAAAACGCTTTGGCAGCGTTGATTCAACTGGCGTATCGCTTGGCAAACATCGAAACATTGACAGGCAGGGGCGCAGCCGATGTGGTGACTTGATTTGTGTGGATACGCGGTGAGAAGGCATCTACGGATGCCTTTTTTGTAAGTATAAAATGCGGGTCAACATGTTTGTTGGGGCTTTTGCCTATATAATTACCCCCTGTATTTAATTGATGATAAAAAGGCTATCTGTGAATAAATCTTCGTTTCTGGGTGTGATGTTGCGCGAATTTTGGGGCGCGTGGTTGGTCAGTGCTGTGGCATTGATTGCGGCATATTTTATTGGTGCAAAAAATGGCACGGCAGGCGCATGGACTGCAGTTATGGCGGTTCTAATTTTGGGACTATTTGAAGTATCCATTTCGTTTGACAACGCCGTGGTCAACGCGATGGTGCTGAAAAAACAAAGCGCGGCATTTCGTATGGCGTTTTTGACCATCGGTTTTTTAATTGGCGTGATTGGGATGCGTCTGCTCTTGCCATTGGTCATCGTCTCGCTAACCACAGGTTTGGGCTTGGGGCAAGTCTACGACATGGCGGTGAGCAATCCCGATGAATACAGCCATCAACTGCATTTACACCATGTGGAAGTGATGTTGTTTGGTGGTGCATTTTTAATGATGGTCGCTTTGACTTGGTTGTTTGACAACGAGCGCGACATCCATTGGCTTGGCGGTTTTGAGCGACGCTTGGCGTCCTTGGGCAAACTGTCTATGCTGGCTGCGGGCGTGAGTTTGATGTGTGCGTTGGTGGTGGTCTTCACTCTGGATGAGGCTCATCGCTATTCTGCCTTACTGGCGGGAACACTCGGCGTGGTGATTTATATATTGGTCGGCGGTTTGGGTGATGCTTTGGGCGACGAAGGCACGGACGATGCTTTAGATGTGGGCGATTTGGTGAAAAAAGGGTTCTCTGCCGCTGTGGCGACTTTTTTATTCCTCGAAGTGCGTGATGCGTCGTTTAGTTTTGACGGCGTGATTGGCGCATTTGCCATCAATAAAGATATTTTCATCATCATGCTCGGCTTGGGTGTGGGCGCGCAGTGGGTGCGCTCATTGACCATCTATTTCGTCAAACGCGATACCTTGGGCGAGTATCGTTATTTAGAGCACGGGGCGCATTGGGCGATTTTGGCACTGGCGGGCTTGATGTTCTTAAGTGCTTTGCATGAAGTACCCGAAGTCATCACAGGTTTGATTGGCTTGGTGTTGATTGGTTTGTCGTTTTGGTCATCGATTGTGGCGCGGCGCAAGGATATGAAACCATAAAATGCCTCAGGGCGGGTTCAAAACCCGCCCTTATTTTTGATGATGCGACATTTCAAAAAAATGGGTTTAAAACCCCGTCCCAATTATTTGGCATGCAATACCCGCATGGCTTTTTCAAAATCGCCACGTACCCAATCTGGGATGGCTTTTTGTGCTTTGTCAATGGCCTCATCAATTGCAAGCCGTTCGGCTTGCTTGGCGGGTTTGAGCACATAGTCGACCACGGGTTGTAGCGGCGTACCTGAGTTACGCGGATGGTCTATGCCGATGCGCAGTCGCCAAAAATCAGGCGTACCGAGTTTAGCTTGCGTGTCTTTAAGTCCATTGTGACCGCCTGTTGAGCCGCCAATTTTCATTTTTGCCACGCCATTGGGAATGTCCAATTCATCGTGCAGCACCAAGATATCGGCGGGCAAAATTTTATAAAAATTCGCCAACGCGGCAATTGCTTGACCCGAGCGGTTCATATAGGTCATGGGTTTGAGCAACCACACGTCCGTATTGGCAATCCGTGTGCGTCCCGCCACACCGTGAAACTTGGCTTGCGCAGACAGCGTGACGCCATATTCGCGCGCGAGCGCGTCTAACAGCCACCAACCTGCGTTGTGTCGAGTGTGCTCGTATTCGTTGCCGTAATTACCAAGTCCGACGATCAGTTTGGTGGAGTCTGCCATATTGATTATTTTAAGATGAAAAAACCCACTGCATTTGCGCGCAGTGGGTAGATGATACCACAGAGAAAACCGAGGATTATTTACCCGCAGTCGCCAAGGTGATGTCTTTTTGTTTGCCCAATACCAAAGACACGCCTTCTGGCAATGCCAATTGGCTGGCTTTAACTGCTTGACCTGCTTCGATTTTAGACACATCCACAGTCAATGCCGATGGTAAATCTTTTGGCAACGCAGCGATTTTCAAGTTAAATACCGCTGGACGCACACGTTGCGCCGCCAACTTAACCGCTGGTGAATGCTCGCCACCGACAAATTTCAAAGGCACTTTAACGGTCACTTTTTCATCCGCAGCCACACGTTGCAAATCAAGGTGTAAAACCATCGGTTTGAATGGGTGAACTTGCACATCGCGCACGATGACTTGCTCAACTGTGCCGTCCAATTCCAAATCCAATACCGAATGACGCACACCTTCTTTACGCAAAGCGTGGTACAAAGCATTGTGTTCCAATTCGATTGACAAAGCTGCGCCCGAAGAACCATAAACGACGCCAGGCACTTTGCCATCACGACGCATACGGCGGCTCGCACCCGTACCGTGCTGAGCACGGCTAATTGCGGTAATTTTCATATTAACTCCAATATAACAGTAAAAAATGATTTAAATGTTTTTATACATTCAAACCGTTGCCCCATCCGCGACCAGATGGGTTTGTTTGCTGCTGAACACACATTCAGCACAATACAAATCGTTGGTGGTTCATTAAAAGTTTAAGCAATTTCGCTAAACAAAGAACTCACAGATTCTTCTTTGGCAATCCGAATAATCGTCTCACCCAATAATTTGGCACAACTCAATTGACGCACTTTACCGCTGGCAATCGCTGCTTTGGTCAGCGGAATGGTGTCGGTCACGACCAACTCATCCAACACCGATGCCGACAAACGCTCAATCGCAGGGCCCGACAAAACAGGGTGCGTACAGTAAGCGAGCACTTGCTTTGCGCCGCGCTCTTTGAGTACTTCAGCGGCTTTACAAATCGTGCCCGCAGTATCGACCATGTCATCCATCAAGATACACACGCGCCCTTCGATGTCACCAATGATGTTCATCACTTCAGAGACATTGGCTTTCGGGCGGCGTTTATCGACAATCGCCAAATCGCATTCCAAACGTTTGGCCATCGCTCGCGCACGCGCCACACCACCGATGTCAGGCGAGACCACCACCATATTCGGCAGATTTTTTGACACAATATCACTCAACAAAATCGGTGAGGCATAAATATTGTCCACAGGCACATCAAAAAAACCTTGAATTTGGTCGGCGTGCAAATCCATCGTCATCACACGATCAACACCTGCTGCGCCGAGCATATTCGCTACCAATTTCGCTGTAATCGCCACACGGGCAGAACGTGGGCGGCGATCTTGTCGCGCGTAGCCATAATACGGCATGGCGGCGGTAATGCGACCAGCAGAAGCGCGTTTGAGTGCATCCACCATAATCAAGACTTCCATCAAGGATTCATTGGTCGGTGCGCAAGTCGATTGCAAAATAAAACAATCACGACCACGAACATTTTCGTTAATCTCAACCGTCACCTCACCGTCGGAGAAACGCCCGACTTTCGCATTACCCAATGGTACTCGGAGGTAATCTGCAACATCTTGAGCAAGTTTGGGGTTGGCGTTCCCCGTGAAAATCATCAGTTCAGTTGACATGGTGTTAAACCCTAATGGAAAAATTCATTGGAAATGTTCTCTCACCAAGACTTCCGCATCGCTTTACCAATCGACAGCGCAAAGAGGGCTTCGTGAAAAAACACAACATCACCATAAAAAACGGGTAACACTCTCAAAAAAATTGCCCGTCTCCGAGAGATAGACTACGGAACCACGGGCAAAATATAAATACTTGGCAGAGGATGGAGGACTCGAACCTCCGAATGCTGGAATCAAAATCCAGTGCCTTACCGACTTGGCGAATCCTCTACACGAGACCGAAATTATAGCCTGAGCCAGTACACAATTGCAAGAATTTCGCCAAAAAAATTCTTGTTTTGGCGTGGGATGACAACACCTCTTGGATTTTAGATGAAAAAATTCCACCATAAAAACTGTTTTTGGGAGCGCGCACTGTCACAAAACACTCAAATCAATATAACCAATATAATTATTGAAATAAACTTAATATTCTTATTTTGAATAAATAACTGAGTTTATATTATGAGAAACCCACATGTTTGCCACTATAATGCCGTATCTACCCCCATTTGATTAGGAGAAATTTATGACTCAAATTTTCGCAGACAACACTTTGTCAATTGGCAACACCCCGTTGGTCAAACTCAACCGCATTATAGGCAACGCAGGCGCGACCGTATTGGCAAAAATTGAAGGGCGCAACCCTGCGTATTCAGTCAAATGCCGCATCGGCGCAGCGATGGTGACCGATGCCGAGCAGCGTGGCGTGCTAACTGCGGGCAAAGAATTGGTCGAACCCACGAGCGGCAACACAGGGATTGCACTTGCATTTGCCGCCGCCGCGAAGGGCTATCCAATTACACTAACCATGCCCGATACGATGAGCATTGAGCGACGCAAGTTGCTTGCCGCCTACGGCGCGAAGTTGGTTTTAACCGAAGGGGCTAAAGGCATGAAAGGCGCGATTGCCAAAGCCGAAGAAATCGCCGCCAGCGCACCCGACAAATACGTTTTGCTTCAACAATTCAAAAATCCCGCCAATCCAGCGATACATGTCGCCACCACGGGACCTGAGATTTGGAACGCCACCGATGGCAACGTCGATATTTTTGTCGCAGGTGTGGGTACAGGCGGTACGATTACAGGCGTTTCTCGTTATTTCAAAAATGAGCGCAAAGCTGCATTGTGGTCAGTTGCGGTTGAGCCGTCTGCCAGCCCAGTGCTCACACAGACGCGCAATGGCGAACCCGTTGCGCCTGGTCCACATAAAATTCAAGGCATCGGCGCGGGCTTTGTGCCCGATACTTTGGACTTGAGCGTGGTGGATCAAATTGAGCAAGTCAGTAACGAAGATGCGATTGAATACGCGCGCCGTTTGGCCAAAGAAGAAGGTATCATCGCAGGAATTTCGTGTGGTGCGGCAGTGGCTGTGGCAGCGCGCTTGGCAAATTTGCCTGAACACGCGGGCAAAACCATCGTGGTGATTTTACCCGACTCGGGTGAACGTTATCTGAGTACAGCGTTGTTTGATGGTTTATTTGATCCAGCCACTGGTTTACCTGCCTGAATGAGTGCGTCACATACGGCACATGCACGAGCACACTGTTCGTGCATGTGTCTTGATTGAGTTAAATTTTAACGCCTCAAAGCATTCTTTGCTGATACGCTCACAAATAGTTCACTGATATAACCGCACATAAATTTGTCCCGCGCGTTTTTCAACCATGCCCGACAACTCCAATTCCATCAACTCCGCCAGCAATTTCCCCACATCCATCTGCACACGGCTTGCCAAGGTATCCACATCGCATGGGTCATGCCCCAAAGCATCGAGGATGTGTTGTGCGCTGTTTGACAATGCCAACGCCCCTGTGGACTGAGTATCCGATTCACTGAGTTTGTGTGTATCCGTCGCATAAAGCGGGTAAGTAGGTTGCAACTCGTCCAAAATATCCTGCGCGCATTCGACCAATTTCGCGCCTTGTTTGATCAATGCGTGGCAGCCTTTGGATAAAGGCGAATGAATCGAACCTGGAATCGCAAACACTTCGCGATTTTGCTCCAAGGCTTGGCGCGCGGTAATCAGCGAACCCGATTGCAAAGCGGCTTCGACCACTAAAACCCCTTGCGACAACCCCGAAATAATTCGATTGCGCCGTGGAAAGTGTGAGGGTTGGGCTTTCGCACCCAAAGGAAATTCGCTGATGATGACGCCCTGCTCGGCAATCGCGTAGGTCAACTCACGGTTGCGCGCTGGATAAATGATGTCGCAACCCGTACCAATCACCGCAATGGTTGAGCCTGCGACATTCGGGCTTTTATGATAAGCGTTGAGCGCACCACGATGCGCCGCCGCATCAATCCCCAATGCCAAACCTGAGACAATTTGGCAACCGCCCTGCGCCAATTCTTCGGCAAACCATTCGGTATTTTTGATGCCCTGTGCTGTGGCATTGCGCGAGCCAACCATCGCCAAGGTGCGCGGGGCATTGAGCAAATCTATTCGCCCTTTGACATACAACAATACAGGCGGATCGGCGGTTGATAATAGGTGTTGTGGATAAGTCGGACACGACAAACTGATGATGTGGTTGCCCGCTTGCTCGCCCCACGCGCGGGTGCGCTCAAGCAATTGTTTAAATTCATCATCGGCTGTGCCAAGCAAAGCACGAGCAACGCGGTCAGACACCACACGGGTGAGCGAGGTGTGGCTTTGTGCAAAAATCTGTTCGGGCAAGCCGAAACTTTTGAGCAACAACTGCGCGGTGACATCACCCACTCCTTCGGTGGACATGAGTTTTAACCAAAGCTCTATTTCCGTCGCAGACAGTGTATCGGTATTCATGTTTATGGACGAGACGATGTGGTTGTTGCACGTTTTAGATAAGTGCCGCGCATCACTTCACGCTCACTATGCTCAATACGAATGAGCGAGTAATGCTCAAAAACCTGTACGATTTCAACCTGTCCTCGGGCGCGGATTACGGACAGCGGATTTCCGATTTTTTCTTTGCTCAATGCATCCACCAAAAACCATGTTTGATTTTTGGCAACACCCTCCATGCCACCTTTATCCATCATCGCCAAATGACTTTGCGCGCCCATACTGTGCGTGTCGGCAAGACCCAGTATTTGAGACTGCGTAGCAGAAACGGTATTGTTAAATGTTTGATTGGTGGGGGTAATTGCATTTAAACAGATGCGCGGGATAACACGGTCATCTTTGTCCACTTCACTCACAGCATGCTCAACGCGCAAAGGCGCAATAAGCAACTGCTCAGAGCCATCTGTATCGGTTTGCTCCACCAACACACGAGTATCCCAACGTGCCTTGGCAATCAAATGCGAAAAAGAACCGATGATGTTACCGTTCATATCTCGGACGAGTGAACCGTTGCGCACAATGAGATAGGGTTGTGTGCTTGCCCAGCGCAATGCGTCGCCAAACTTTGAATGCCAACGGATTAAAACCGTATCATTGCTCGCATCCAAAAATTTTTCGGCATTCGCGAAGCGAAGTTCGAAACTATTCGGCACAGCGCGCTCAGATTGGTTTAAAGAAGATGGGTACGGCACAAACCACCATTGCGATGACGCATTGTCATGCAATTGAACCTCACTTGGAGCCAGTTGATACACTGCTTGGCAAGCATCTGCATTGAATTTTCCAACTGTTTGCGCCTGCGCCTGGGGCATACACCAGAACAGCCAAGCCACGCAGCCATATGCACAAATTCGACGGGCTAAAGTAAAAAATATGGAGAGATTCATGGCGCGCTTTGCTGTTTTTGGTACATTGAGTACACATTTTATATGAGAAACCTATATTAATAAAATGATTTCATGTGGGTCGTTGAAACTTAAGCAAAAATTGTGGGCGGTGTAATTAGCAATCGGGATTGTCGGTGAGTGGTTTTTGCGAACTTTAAATCAACATTTTCATTTTAATAGCGCAATTGTTTTAAAGTTTTTATTTTCAGCGTGTTTTACGCTGAGTTATCGATATATCGCCCAATGGGTTGCATCTAACAGAAAAACCTGTCAGTATCATCCTGCGTCAACTATTATGACGCACACAGTTATCCACTTTAAGGAGAAATGTTATGGAATGGGTTGTTATCATTTTAGTAGGTGCGCTGATTGGTTGGCTCGCGGGTCAAATCATGGGCGGGGGCGGCGGTTTGGTGATGAACATCATCATCGGTGTTGTCGGCTCGTTTGTGGGTCGCTTCCTCGGTGGTTTACTCGGTATCGGTGGTGCGGCAAGCGCTGGCAGTTTTTCTGTAATGGGTATTGTCTTTGGCGTTATCGGCGCATTGATATTAATGTTTGTACTTCGAGCCTTGGGTGTGTTTAAAAAATAAACGGTAAGCACGGACACAAACGTCTGTACTCAGACTGCTGACGAACCCTTGTATTTTTGCAAGGGTTTGTTGTTTTCAAACGGCATATGATGCTGTACAGGGTAGGTTATCCATCTCAAATTGATTCGATGCATAGTGTGGTTCTTTAGCATAGATTTAGTGTTATAAAAAACCCTTCACATTAGAAGGGTTTTTAGCACTTTGACACCGTTTTATCTGGCAGTTCTATTATTTGCGAATATCACTGCTTTTTGCGGATTTTTGCCAACGCAGCCAATTGCGCCACTGCCACAGACAACTCTGCTTGCGCACGCGCATAATCCACGTCCGAAGCATTTTCTTTCAGATTTTCTTCAGCACGGGCTTTGGCTTCCAACGCGCGCGCTTCGTCCAAATCGTGACCGCGAATAGCTGTATCCGCCAAAATGGTGATTTTATTGGGTTGCACTTCTAAAATACCGCCCGCAACAAACACCAATTCTTCATCATTACCATTTTGAATGCGCACCGCGCCTGGTTTGATGCGTGTAATCAGTGGTGTATGACCTGGCAAAATACCCAATTCACCCGATTCTCCTGGCAAGGCGACGAATTCGGCCATGCCAGAAAACACTTCTGCTTCTGCACTGACAACGTCCACTTGGATTGTACTCATATTGTTTCCTAAACTTGACCGTTGGGGCGGTGTGAATCACAGACCCACACCAACACCGACTCAATTAGTTCATTTTAGCCGCTTTTTCTACTGCTTCATCAATGCCGCCAACCATGTAGAACGCTTGTTCTGGCAGGTGGTCATATTCACCATTGATAATGCCTTTAAAGCCACGGATGGTTTCTTTGAGTGACACGTATTTACCAGGTGAGCCGGTGAATACTTCAGCTACGTGGAAAGGTTGTGACAAGAAACGTTGAATTTTACGTGCGCGACCCACGAGCAATTTATCCTCAGGAGCCAACTCATCCATACCCAAAATCGCAATAATGTCACGTAATTCTTTGTAACGTTGCAAAGTCGCTTGCACGCCACGTGTCACCGCATAGTGCTCTTCACCAATCACGTTTGGATCGATTTGACGGCTGGTTGAATCCAAAGGATCGACCGCTGGATAAATACCCAGTGAGGCAATATCACGGCTCAATACCACGGTTGCATCCAAGTGACCGAACGTCGTCGCAGGTGATGGATCGGTCAAGTCATCCGCTGGTACATATACGGCTTGAACGGATGTAATCGAACCTTTTTTGGTTGAAGTAATGCGCTCTTGCAAACGACCCATTTCTTCCGCCAAAGTTGGTTGGTAACCCACCGCTGATGGCATACGACCCAACAACGCCGATACTTCGGTACCCGCCAAGGTAAAGCGATAGATGTTGTCCACGAAGAACAATACGTCACGACCTTCGTCACGGAAGTATTCCGCCATAGTCAAACCTGTCAACGCCACGCGCAGACGGTTTCCTGGAGGTTCGTTCATTTGTCCATACACGAGAGACACTTTATCCAAGACGTTTGAGTCTTTCATTTCGTGGTAGAAGTCATTACCCTCACGAGTACGCTCACCCACACCTGCAAATACTGAGAAACCACCGTGTTGTTTCGCGATGTTGTTAATCAATTCCATCATGTTCACGGTTTTACCCACACCCGCACCACCGAACAAACCGACTTTACCACCTTTTGCAAACGGGCAAATCAAGTCAATCACTTTGATGCCTGTTTCGAGCAATTCGGTTGAAGGGCTCAACTCTTCGAATTTTGGTGCCAAACGGTGAATCGACCATTTGTCATCAGTCACCACTGGACCTGCTTCATCGATTGGATTGCCCAATACATCCATAATGCGACCCAATGTGCCCGTACCGACAGGTACTAAAATTGGATGACCTGTGTTTTTCACAGTGATGCCACGGCGCAAGCCGTCAGAAGAACCCAAACAAATGGTACGAACAATGCCGTCGCCCAATTGTTGTTGAACCTCTAAGGTCAAGTCAGTACCTTCCATGACCAATGCGTCATAAATTCTCGGCATGTTATCACGCGGAAATTCTACGTCAATCACCGCACCAATACACTGAACAATTTTACCTTCTACCATTATTTCACTCTCAATCATGAATTAACTAACTACTTCGTGACAAACACACTCGAATACTACTGTGCGACAGTCACACCACATGCTACTTTCCAAAAGTTTTGCAACTCTTGGCATTTTTTACTTGCCTCTGACGCTGGCAATGCGCGCATTTGCTCTTCCAAAATCGCCATCATGTGTTCTTGACTTTGCTTTGGCAGCCGACTGGCAGGGCACGAATCAAATGTTTTGATTAATGGCGTACAATCGGTTTTCAACTGATATTGCGTGCTTTGTTTCAATTCTTGTGTGCTTACTGCGCTCCTCTTGGTGTCATTACAACCGAGCAAACCCAAACAAACACCCATACTCAATGTGAATACTGCTGTTAATTTCGACATTGAGTGTCCATACTTTTGGCTATTAAACCGCCGCCGCGCCGCCAACAATTTCTGACAACTCTTTGGTAATGGCTGCTTGACGTGATTTGTTGTACACCAATTGCAATTCGCCAATCACGTTTTTCGCATTGTCCGAAGCCGCTTTCATCGCCACCATACGTGCAGACTGCTCAGATGCAATGTTTTCAGCGACCGACTGATACACCAACGCTTCCACGTAACGCACTAGCAATTCTTCGACCACTGTTTCAGCCGATGGTTCGTACAAATAGTCCCATGAGTACGCGCGTTTTTCTTCTTCCGACTGCGCCAAAGAAGATTTAGGCAATGGAATCAATTGCATCACCACAGGCTCTTGCTTCATGGTATTGACAAACTGAGTGTATGCCAAATAAACCGCATCAATTTCGCCTGCCAAATACGCATCAATCTGAACCTTAACCGCACCAATGAGTTCGTCCATATGCGGCACATCACCAATGTGGGTTGATTCAGACACAACATTTGCGCCGATGCGATTCAAAAAGCCCAAGCCTTTATTACCAATTGCAGTGGTTTGTACTTTTTTGCCTGAATCAGTCCATTCTTTCATCTGCGCGGTTGCCGCACGCAACACATTGGTATTCATACCGCCACACAGACCTTTGTCTGTCGTGACCATAATCAAACCGACGTTTTGCAAAGCACGCTCAACCAAAAACGGATGTTTGTACTCAGAATTTGCGCCACTCATGTGGGCAGCGATGTTGCGCACTTTATCCGCATACGGGCGAGCCGCCCGCATACGTTCTTGTGCTTTACGCATTTTTGAGGCGGCAACCATTTCCATGGCTTTTGTGATTTTGCGCGTATTTTGTACGCTCTTAATCTTACCGCGAATTTCTTTCATGCTGGGCATGGCTCGTCCTTAGGTGTTTAGAATGCCGCAACTTGTTTGTACGCTTTAATCGCGTCATTCAAAGCCACTTCATCGTCTTTTGAAACTTCTTTAGTTGATTCAATACGATCAACCAAAGCACCATGACCTGTCTTCAAGAAGTCAATCATGCCTTTTTCAAACGACAACACATCTTTCACTTCAACGTCATCCAAGTAACCACTGTTCGCCGCAAACAATGATGCAGACATTTCCCAAACTTGCAATGGTTTATATTGTTGTTGTTTCAACAATTCAGTGACGCGACGACCACGTTCCAATTGCTTACGAGTCGCTTCATCCAAGTCCGATGCAAACTGTGCAAATGCCGCCAATTCACGGTATTGTGCCAAGTCGGTACGAATACCACCAGAGAGTTTTTTCACGGCCTTGGTTTGTGCCGCACCACCCACACGAGATACTGAAATCCCCGCGTTAATCGCTGGACGGATACCTGCATTAAACAAGTCAGTTTCTAAGAAGATTTGACCATCGGTAATCGAAATCACGTTGGTTGGCACGAACGCAGTCACGTCACCTGCTTGGGTTTCAATCACTGGCAATGCAGTCAATGAACCCGTTTTGCCTTTAACTTCACCATTGGTGAATTTTTCAACGTAATCCTCGTTCACACGCGCTGCACGCTCGAGCAAGCGGCTGTGGAGATAGAACACGTCACCAGGGTACGCTTCACGTCCTGGAGGACGGCGCAATAACAATGAAATTTGACGATAAGCCCAAGCTTGTTTGGTCAAGTCATCATAAATAATCAAAGCGTCTTCGCCACGGTCGCGGAAGTATTCACCCATCGTACAGCCCGCGTATGGTGCGAGGTACTGCATTGCTGCTGAGTCAGAAGCCGATGCCGCCACGATGGTGGTGTATTCCATTGCGCCGTGCTCTTCGAGTTTGCGCAATACGTTCATAATCGATGAGGCTTTTTGACCAATCGCCACGTAGATACATTTGAGGTTTTTGCCTTTTTGGTTGATGATGGTATCCACCGCAACCGCTGTTTTACCTGTTTGGCGGTCACCAATAATCAATTCACGTTGACCACGACCCACCGGCACCATCGCATCAATCGCTTTCAAGCCTGTTTGCACAGGCTGATCGACCGATTTACGCCAAATCACACCCGGCGCGACTTTTTCAATCACGTCTGTGGCTTTCGCATTGATTGGACCTTTGCCATCAATCGGTGCGCCCAAGGCATCCACCACACGCCCCAGTAATTCTGGACCGACAGGGACTTCCAAAATACGACCTGTACATTTAACGATGTCGCCTTCAGAAATAGATTCGTATTCACCCAATACAACCGAGCCCACCGAATCACGTTCCAAGTTCAATGCCAAGCCAAAGATGTTGCCCGGAAATTCCAACATCTCACCTTGCATCACGTCAGCCAGACCGTGAATGCGGCAAATACCGTCCGTTACAGAGACAACCGTGCCTTGCGTGCGCAAGTTCGCAGAGTCGTCCACACCTTGAATTCGATTCTTAATCAATTCACTGATTTCAGAAGGGTTCAGTTGCATGCTATTGCTCCAAATTTATTCACTGCTACTGACCAACGCGGTCAGTAGATCAAATCCTGCTTTTACACTTATTGTAATGATGACATTAAGCTGTCAAAGCAGATTGCATGCGCGCCAATTTCGCACGCACAGACATATCCAAAACTTCATCACCGACCGTTACGCAAAAACCACCGATCAAACTTGCATCCACCAAAACTTCTGGCTTGAGTTTTTTGCCCAACTTTTTCTCTAAGGCAGCCACCAATTCTTGCACCTGAGCATCGCTCATGGCAAACGCGGTAACGATGTGCGCATCGGCTGAGCCTTCAAACGCATTTTTATGCGCGACAAAGGCTTCATATACCGCTGGCAACGCATCAACACGCGATTGCGAAATCAAGGCGCGCAAAAAGTTTTTGTGCGATTCAGAAGCGGGCTTTGATGCATCTTCAAACAAAGACATCAATTGGCTTTTCGCAATCTTAGGATTTTGCGCCAACTGGCGCACCTCTTCATTGGAAGCCAAGTTCGCAGCCGCCTCTAAAAAATCAGCCCAACCTGCTAAATTGCCTTCACTCTTTGCCACATCAAAAGCCGCTTGCGCGTAAGGGCGAGCAATGGTTCCTATTTCAGCCATAATCTTACCCGCCTTTACAGTTGTGCTTTATATTGCGCCAACAGATCCGCATGATTGTCTGCGTTGATTTCTCGACCCAGAATTTTTTCCGCACCTGACACCACTAAGCCGGCCATTTGGTCACGCAAAACCTCTTTGGCACGAACGATTTCTTGAGCAGCGTCTGCTTGCGCTTGCGCCAAAATACGCTGCGCTGATTCACCCGCATCCGCTTTTGCTTGCGCTTCGATGGCTTGTGCTCGCTTTTCAGCCTCCATGACAATGCTTTGCGCATGTTCACGAGCCTCACGCTCAAAACCAACCGACTGTGCTTTAGCCGCTGCTAAGGCTTTGTTGCCCTGTTCTGCAGCGGCCAAACCAGCCGCGATTTTTTCGCGACGTTCATCAATCGCCTTAATCATAGGCGGCCAAATGAATTTCATGGTAACCCACGCCAAGGTCAAAAAGACCAACAACTGGATTATTAATGTTGCATTGATATTCACGACATCATTCCTTTTAATACGCACCGTTGAAACAACAAATGCGTTAGACAATGCCGCTTGCGGGTCAGTTCGCTTTTAACAAACCACGCCCATCAAGCGACGCTCAACTTTATTAGGGTTGATTAGCCTTGGAATGGGTTTGCGAATGCAAACATCATCGCGATACCAACACCGATCAAGAATGCCGCATCAATCAAACCAGCCAACAAGAACATTTTGGTTTGTAATTTGTCCATCAATTCTGGTTGACGAGCAGATGCCTCAATGTATTTGCCACCCATCATGCCAATACCCAAACATGCACCTGTAGCACCCAAACCGATAATTAAACCGCACGCTAACGCTACGAAACCAACTGCACTCATTACCAACTCCTTTAGTTTAAAGATAAGAACTACTGTAACAATCAAGCCTTTTTCAATTGTGAATCAAGACTTGATCAAACTACTTAATAAAGCAGACACTTTGCCCACTTAATTAATGTGCCTCATGCGCTTGACCTAAATACACCAAGGTCAACATCATGAAAATAAATGCTTGCAACAAAATCACCAAGATATGGAAAATCGCCCAAGCCGAACCCGCAATCCACTGGCCAATACCCAAGCCAATGCTCATGCCATTAAACCCTGTCCAAGCCGCACCCATCGTGGCAATCAACAAGAACAACAATTCACCTGCAAACATGTTACCAAACAACCGCATACCGAGTGAAATTGCTTTTGCCAAAAACTCAATGATGTTCAAGGCAAAATTCGGAATCCACAACAAGAAATGATTACCAAAAGGCGCGGAGAACAATTCATGCACGAAGCCACTCACACCTTTAATCTTGAAACTATAATACAACATCAAAATCAAAACACCAAACGACATACCCAAAGGACCGTTGATGTCTGCAGTCGGCACAACACGAGTGTAATTGATGCCTGAATGGGTTACTTTCAGCAACCAACCCACCAAATCCACTGGAATCAAATCCAGCGTGTTCATAATAATCACCCAGAAAAAAACCGTTAAAGCCAATGGCGCGATGAATGTACGATTACCATGGACAATCGAACTGGATTGCTCTTCAACCATTTGGACAACTGCTTCAACCGCCGTTTGTGTGCGACTGGGGACATCCGAAGTCACTTTGCGCGCAATCCACAGCAACAACATCAACCCCAATACTGCAGACAAGATGGAGAAAAACACCGTGTCTAAATTGATTACCGAAAAATCAATAATACTTTTTTGTTTTTCACCTGTTTGCGTCAAATTGGTCAAGTGATGAACAATGTATTCACGTGCATTTACTGGTACGCCATGACCCGCGCCGTGCGCCGCTTCAGTCGCCGTACCTGCCGCACCATGGGCCGCACTGACCACTCCGTTTACTACCTCTGAAGACATAAGCCCCTCTTATTCTTTAACTGTACGCAACAAACTAAAATTATGTGCTTTCAAAACCACTATCAATGCAACCCAATAAGCGAAAGGCTGCACTTGCATTCCATATTGCCGCCAAAAAACCACCGCAACAACTAAGGCAATCACAATCTTGATGCCTTCTCCAACAAAAAACCGATATGCTGCAGGTTTGGGCGATGCAAACAAATAGACTGCAAATATCGCATTGGGCAATATCGCTATGAGCGAACCCGCCAGCGCAGACCACATTGCCTTAATACCAAACAATGAACAAATCGCCGTGACGATAATGGCAAAAATCAATTGAAGCACGATTGCGAAACCCATTTAACCCACGCCCCTCAATACTTTTTGACAACCCCACGCATTGATCTCGAGCACTGCCGAGCAAATAACTCAAACCAAAGCCAACAACCCTGTTATTCTGCGCGATTAAACTTACCGCAGACTTGCATCCCCATGTTTTGCACATTGTTTTCCAGATTATGTGCAAAATATGACTCACAAAAACCTCTCAATTGTACAGATGCGCTCAAGTTGTGTCAACGCAAAAACCGTGCTTCACGCTCTAAACTTACATCATTTTTTCTCAAATTCTCATAAGCACCGTGGCTTTTACCTATTTTTTTAACATTTATCAAAGGTCGTTGCTATCAGGTTTCACCAAGCAGTCCTCGGCGATATTGTATGGCCTGCGCAACATGTGTGGCAGTCACTGCATCTGCCTCAGCCAAATCCGCTACTGTTCGTGCCACGCGCAGCACCCGATGATAGACCCGCGCCGACCAATTCAGTTGAGTCATGGCTTTTGCCAAAACATTGCGCCCTGCTTCATCGGGTGTGGCATGTGCATCAAGTTGCTTGACCGATAAGCGCGCATTGACACAACCCTGCCGCTTGATTTGTCGCTTGAATGCCTGCTCAACCCGCTTGGCGACCACCGCACTGGATTCGCCTGCAGGCAGTGTGTCTAAATCACTGACCGCCACCGCAGGCACTTCGATTTGCATGTCAATACGATTTAAAAAGGGTCCTGATAAACGCGATTGATAACGCATGATTTGATCGGGCGTGCAGCGACAGGTTTTTTGAGTATGTCCCAAGTAACCACAGGGGCATGGGTTCATTGCGGCGATGAGTTGAAATGCCGCTGGATAAGTGGTTTGCCGCGCGGCGCGTGAGATGTGTATTTCACCCGACTCTAAAGGTTCGCGCAACACTTCCAAAACTTTGCGGTCAAACTCGGGCAATTCATCCATGAACAATACCCCTCGATGCGCCAAAGAAATTTCTCCAGGGCGCGGGGTGGAGCCGCTGTGATATACTGAAATAAATGCGACAACAGCCTAATAAAATCAAACAGTTAAGTACATTTTCACAACAATTAATGCGATAAAATTAACAGAATTAACTGCGACAAGGTATGAAATGAATACAAATAACTGCGACAAAGTTCAAATACCGCATCAAACCAGACGCATCAAACCCACGCGGCGTAGTATTTCTGGCTCTTTCGCGTTCCGTAAACAGTCGGCAATTCCCTTTGAATCAACTCTTGAACGCGATTTTCTCATCCGAAAGTCATTCAGCCCACTCGTCGTAGATATTATTCCACAACCTGTACAGCTTGAATATACGGCAAATAACGGTCGCACGTATCGTTATACACCTGATTTTTTGGTTTATTTTCGCTCAGTGAATTACGCGAATGAGCTTGAATTAAAACCACTTCTCGTTGAGGTGAAGTACCGTGATGAATTGCGCGAAAAATGGCCAGACTTGCGACTCAAGTTTAAAACCGCACTTAAATACGCAAAAGAGCAAGGTTGGGATTTTCGGATATACGATGAAACACGAATTCGCGACCAAGTCTTGGCCAATATTGTGTCGCTAAAACGCTACAAGAATATGACATTTTCACCAGAAGAAACTGCCGCCATACTCAATCATTTAACTGTCATTGGGCAAGCCCCCTTTTCTCAGTTAGTTGCAAGTCAATTCGCGGGTAAATGGGATACCGCCACTGGCATAGCGCATGTTTGGCATCTTGTCACAATGGGTTTGATTGAGTGTGATATGACAATCCCCTTATCAAATAGCACTGTTGTATGGAGAAGCATTTATGACCAAATATAATCCTGATGAGAATGGGTTGGCACTCAATCGTCAAAAACTCACTCTGGACATTGGCAATTTAGTCAAACATGACAACATCATTTACAAAGTGGTTGAGATACTCGACTTCAATACGCTGGTTGGAACAGATGTAGATTCTGGTCGTAGCAAAGCGCTGCGCATTAATGAGTTGTCCCCTGTCACTACGGCCACTGATGAGTTACGGGCCGTGGCCAATTTAGACACCAACAGTATAGAAGATGCGGATTGGGTATTGGCCAACCAAAGATATGAGGCTATTAAACCACTATTGGCGAGTAATGGCGGGCGTGAAGCAGTAAATCAACGAGCCATTGAAGTCGGTGTCAATCCTGCAACGCTTTACCGTTGGTTGAAGCGATATACCAGCTTAGAACTTGTCTCAGCACTCATTCCAAAACAAAGGGGTTGGAGAGAAGGAAGTAGCCGAATATCAGACCACGCAGAAGCCCTGATTAAAGAGGTCATTAACGATACGTACCTTACGAAGCAGCGTTCAACTGCGCAGAAGGTTATTATCGAGGTTAAACGAAGATGTTTAGCCCGTGGCATCGAGGCTCCCCATCCGAATACTATTCGTGCTCGCATCAACGCTATCAGTGAGCGGCACGTCCTCCGTGGCCGAGGTTATAGAGAGAAAGCCATCAATAAATTTATGCCCGCAGCGGGTCATTTTCCTGAAACATCATACCCTTTAGAAGTTGTTCAGATTGACCACACACCTGTTGACATTATTTTGGTGGATGACATACACCGCCAACCTATTGGCCGCCCTTACATCACCCTTGCTATTGATATTCACACACGCATGATTGTTGGCTATTATCTGTCATTCGATCCACCCAGTGTAACTTCGGTTGCAATGTGTTTGGCTCACTCAGTATTGCCGAAAGATGAATGGTTAGCACTGCACAATGTTGAGGCTTCGTGGGATGTGTGGGGCATGATGACCACTATTCACGTCGATAACGGTGCAGACTTTCAGTCGAACTCTCTCAAGCAATCTTGTTTGATGCACGGCATCAACTTGGAATACCGCCCAGTGAAACAGCCAAGATATGGCGGTCATATTGAACGACTGATTGGTACTTTTGCTCAGGAAATTCATGATTTACCAGGCACTACCTTTTCATCTGTCGCGCAACGTGATGGGTATGACTCTGAAAAACATGCCGCCCTAACCAAATCAGAGTTTGAATCGCTTTTGGTAGAGTTAATCTGTAATGTTTATCACAAACGCCTTCACACGACTATTGGCATGACACCAGAGCGCAAATGGGAAATCGGCTTGTTTGGTAACGCAACAACCGTCGGTCATGGTTTACCACCACGTCCAGTGAATCGAATATCACTTTTGTTGGATTTCTTACCAAGTTTCTCTCGAACCGTACAACAAACAGGTGTTGAGGTTAATGGGCTACGATATTACTCGGATGTCCTGCGCGGCTGGATTAGCGCGACTGAACCCGATGATAAATCTACAAAACGTAAATTCATTTTTCGACAAGATCCACGCGATATTAGTGCAATCTGGTTTTACGATCCCGATGTGAAAGGATACTATCAAATTCCATTTGCCAACCTATCGTTACCTTCTATGAGTATTTGGGAGTATCAACAGGCTCGAACTGAAGCCAAAAAAGAAGGGATGAAATCGGTGGATGAGCACCAAGTATTGAGGGCTCTCACTGACATTCGTAATAAGGTTGATGAATCAAAGGCGAAAACCAAAAAAGCACGTCGCCAGTATCAACGCCGAGTGGAACACGAAAAAGGAATTTCACCTGCGAATGTCCCAGCACCGCAGATAAATCAAACCCAACCCGTTACTCGTAATAAGTTGCCAATACCAAATTCAAACTTATTGCTTGAGGATGATATTGAACCATTTAGCGACATTTCATAGGGGTCACTGTGAATACAACAAATCATACAGAACGCAGTTATTTACACCCCGACCTTTTGGCTGTTATTGATATGCCTGCTCAAGATCGGATTCGGATGATGGATAGTCCACGTTGGATTGGTTATTCGCGCGCTACTGAAGTCATGGATTTTCTACAAGGATTACTCATAAAACCTCAGCGACCACGGATGCCTAATCTATTGCTTATTGGTGACTCCAATAATGGCAAAACAACATTGATCAGGCATTTTGTGGAGGTCTGTGGCGAAGGTTATGTCGATGAAAACAGCGAACCCGTGAAGCCAATTATTTTGGCTGAAGCACCGCCTACAGCCGATGAGAAAGCATTGTACATTTCAATCTTGGAACGCTTCTGGACACCCTATCGAGCAACAGACCCCGTTACCAAATTACGCTTTCAACTGATTCATTTAATGCGTGCCTGTCATGTTCGAATGTTAATCATCGATGAACTACATTCTCTATTGGCTGGTACCGCACAGAAACAACGTGAGGTGATGAACGCCCTCAAAAACCTTTGTAATGAATTGTGTATCCCAATCGTTGGCGTTGGTACCAGCGAGGCAGTACGTGTCCTACACACAGACCCACAACACGCCAGCCGCTTTGAAGTTGCACGACTACCATCATGGAATTTAGATAAAGAGTTTCAACGGCTACTTGCCAGTTTTGAGAGGATTTTACCGCTTCAACAACCTTCAAAATTGCACTCACCAGAACTCGCAATGAGGCTTCACGCAATTTCTGAGGGGAATATTGGCAATCTACATCGGTTGTTAATTGAATGTGCGACCGAGGCCATCAACAGCGGCGAAGAAAGAATTACTTTGCCAATTATTGAGAAAAACAAATGGGTACAACCTACTCGTGGCATCAGGGAGTTGTTCGGTTAAAGTCAAAATGGGCTGTACCGACACCTTTATTACCAGATGAAATATTTTCATCATGGTTAGTCAGGGTTGCGTTTGCCAACGGACTTGAGCCTATGGCTTTAACAGGTTCGTTATGGGCAAAATCACGCTTATGGACGATTGATATTGATCGCCATTTATCTCAAAGTCAAATAGCCACTATTGCCGAGTACAGTGGCATGAGTCAGCAACAAATATCCAAGTCATTGCTTCCCTGTGTCAGCGATAAATACACAACCAATATCGGAACCAAAGAACCTGCGATTGCGCCGTGGATACTGGCTTTAGGCTCCAGAAGTCGAAAACGGTATGGTGGGATGCAATATTGCCCAAAGTGTTTAGCCGAAGATGAAATTTCTTATTTTCGTATTAATTGGCGATTTGCTTGGCACACTTGCTGTCTAAAACACTCGTGCGTATTGCTGGATAGATGCCCACATTGCAAGTCCGCTATCCAATTCCACAAACGAACCTATCAAACACCCTCTATGAGGCACTGCGCGGTTTGTAATGGGGATTTAATCGAAAACGATCTGCAAGTCGCGCCGAATCTTGCCATGCAGTTACAGGATACTGCCGATCAAGTTCTGCTGTTGGGTGATTCATCCAAGTCTGTGGATTATTTTCTTCGGCTAAGGATGTTTGAATTACTTGTTAGACGCCATTTGTTGAGTAATCATCAAGCGATCAACAAACTTTGCAATTTGGTTGAGCTTCACTCAAATGATGCTTTTCAATTCACTCCATTGGGGCTCGCATTTGAGATTCTAAGCACGGAAGAGCGACTTTTGTATTTGGATATGATTCAGACATTCATGGGGCTTTCAGATGATACATTAACTCATCATTTGATGTCAGCGGGTCTCACGCAACAAGCACTATGCCCATCCCCTATTGTGATCCCTGAATCTTTACAACATATATTCAATCAACTACCCAACGCTCAACGCAATACAAAACAAGTTAGGTCATCTGCTGAACTATTTGAAATACCGCCACCAAGGAGCGAAAAACAGGTGATGCGTACCTTTGAAAGGCTTAAACGCAAAATAAGGGCTCTTTAGTATGGAAGCATCAAGAATCAAGCGTTGTGATAATTGCGGCAGGAAAACCGAAAAGTTTTGGCGTCGTTATAGAGGAATGTCATTTTGCGGGACCTGTTACAACCGTGAGTTTAAACCCTGTGCCTGCCACTCTTGTGGCAAAGTAATGCGGGCTCACAAAAACGAACCCAAACCCAAATGCTCTCTATGTCTTAGGTTATCGCCATGTATCCGCTGCGGAAAAATAACCAAACGTTTGGGTGCTATCACCGAGTATGGCAATGTGTGTCCATCGTGCCGTCACTACTTCCAAGAACCGAAAGCATGCGCCAATTGCGGCAAATTGACTACACGGTTATCCAAGAGCAAACTGCTTGGGTTTGAGGAGCCAGTGTGTGATAAGTGTTATTCGTCATACCGTGCCACATGTTCATCTTGTGGAAGACACAGAAAACTAACACAAGCCGATGATGGGAAGCGTTATTGCAAGTCGTGCTCAGTCAAAGGAACGCATAACTGCAAACAATGCTCTCAGATTATGCCTGCGGGTTACGGCTCGGTATGCCAGAAGTGCTACTATGAAAACTTATTCAACAAGAGAGTGGTTACTTGTTTGGCAGGGCTTAACAATCAATTTTATTCGGATTTGTTCCTTGAGTTTAGTGTGTGGCTCAAAAATGACGTTGGTACACATAAAGCAGCCATAACTTTAAACAGGAATTTCCCATTTTTTTATTTCCTTAACCTGCACTTCCCCAATAAAGTCCCCAGTTACAACGAGTTGATTGTCCACCACGGTGAGATTAATACACGCATAAATTCATTCTCGATCCGTTTCCTTTGTGAAACCCAACGAATGCGCATAACCCACAAGGAGAAAGATGCAGCGGCGAACAGGAGAACAGTTGAAAAAATGTTGGCATCAAAAACTGGCATACCTGCACTTGATAAGTTGATATTTGATTACCATCAGCATCTAATGAAGAAACTCGCCAATAACAAGACCACACTACGATCAATTAGGTTAGCGATGTCTCCCGCGATTGCATTTGTAAAAGAAATTTCTGCCTCAGGCAAAATAAGCGTTGAACAAACTGCGCTTGATCAATACTTGGCAAAGAAGCCTGGGCAATATTCAGCACTCACTGGGTTTGTGTTGTTTTGCAAAAACCAAGGGCTTAAGATTGAAATGATTGAGAAATCAGAATTATCTGTCTTGCACAGTCGTACCTCAATTGAACGATCGCTCATCAAGCACATAAAAGACGGTGATAACTTGATTACCAGCATCAAATTCCGTGCGATTGCATTAGCTTACTTCCACCATATGCCAATCCAAGCTGCCAAAGACATAGTTAAACGAGCCTCAATTTCCAACACTAATACCCTCTATATCGCTGTAGAACTGAATAATAAAAAATACATTCTGCCAGCTTTCTATACTTGACCGTGTTTCCCATTCGATTTGATGTGTTAGAAATAACCAGCATATCTTCGCCCCCTTTTTGTGTTTAACTCTTTAAAAAGTATTTAATTAGTATCTTGTCATCCTCATATGAGTATTATATAATACTCATATGAGACTAAAAATAGTATCCTATGGCACTTCAAAAATTCAGCAACTACGAAGAGTTGCCTTGGATCAAAATATCCTCGACACGCTGGGTCTCTCAATTGGTGATACTGTCCAAGTGGAACTTGATACCGAAAATAGCACTATTATTTTAAGCAAAGTTAATTCAAAGGATGTCCAAAAAAAAACTTCCAAGGGAGGAGTACATGTTAAATAATAATCCTCTGTATAACTTGAGCACCTCCGAATCAAAGCCATCACTTAACAGAAAACGAGCATTAGGCATTTACTACACGCCTCCAGAAGCCGCATTAATTATGGCTCGTTGGGCAATCACACATCACACTAACAAAGTCCTTGAGCCAAGCTTCGGAGGATGCGCAATGCTAACCGCAGCTGTGACAGTATATGAATCATTGGGCACCCAAAATCCAAGCTCTCAGTTATATGGCTTTGATGTAGACAATAAAGCATTTGAATATTTAGCTCGAATGAACTTGAAAAATGAAAATGGTCATTTTCAAAAGAAAGACTTCTTAAAGAGTTCTGCAAACGATATCCGTGTTGATGCTGTTCTGGCTAATCCACCCTTTGTTTCATATCATCGTTTAAATAACGCTCAACGTATACTCACGAATAAATTACGCCAACGTTATTTGCCAGAACTACCGAAACTTGCGAGCCTCTGGGTTTATTTTATTCTGCACTCCATGGCGTTTCTCCGAAATGGTGGACGTATGGCCTTTGTGTTACCCAATGCGATAGGGCATGCTGACTATGCTCAACCTCTCCTATCATTTTTACAAACGAGATTTAAAGACATCCAGTTGATTCACGTTAGTGAGCAACTTTTCATCCAAGAGGGCGCGAGCGAGCGAATCACACTTCTACTTATGAAGGATTATTATTGTGATGATACTCACCACCCTTCGAATTTACACCACAGTTATGTTTCAAGCATTAATGAACTTGCCTCTCTGATGTCCAATACAGAGACGAAAAAATTTAACTTATCAATAAAAGACTCGGCACAAATTGCGTTGGACAACTTAAATGAAAAGTTGACTCAGCTTGGTTCAATAGCAAATGTTAAAATTGGTGAGGTTGTAGGTGACATAAAGTTTTTTGTACGTTCCATTCCACAATGGCAAGCATTGGGAATCTCAAAAAGAGACCTTGTGCCAATCCTTACAAAATCAACTCAGTTGATTGGTTTGGATGCGCCGTCTGCGACCCATGAAAATCTGGTTTCATTTTTGTTGCATACAAATCGAAAACGAGTTAAAGCTATCACTGAATATCTTGACTCCTACCCAATTGAGTCGCTTCAAAATAACAAAACATTACTAAATAGACCACAGTGGTACGAATGCAGCTACGAGACAAACGCAGATGCGTTTATCGGTTCAATTACTCATGATTATCCAAGAATATCTCTAAATCAAGGGCTTATTAGTGCTTCAAATGCTTTCTACAAAATTATCCTCACAGGATCTCTGGAGGCTAAAAGATGGCTTCCACTGTTGAGTTTATCCACGCCAACAAGGTTGTCAGCAGAAATTTTAGGAAGAGTTAGAGGAAGTGGAGGAATAAAATTAGAACCAAGTGATGTTCGTAAACTTTCCATTCCGACTGTTTTCCCAAATATTAGTGACGAGGATTTCAATTCTCTTCGAAATGCTATAAACAAGCTTGTAATTAGCAAAGAGTTCGATGCGGCAAATCAAATTGTTGATTCTGAACTCTATATTAAAACGGGATTAGTTGATGCCAATACAATGTCCAAACTCCGTACGCTTCGATTGGAGTTAACTAGTTTGCGCAAGTGAAAATTATATGGGATTTAGCCTGTACCTTTCTCGTACAACTTAGCATCGGTAAACGACATATTGTCATTCGCATGCGAAGAAAAAAAATCTGCGCACTCTTTATAATATGGATAGAGTACCTGTTTCTCAGCTTCTCGAACAATTTTTCGCCACCTGTGATCCTTTTGAGCAATTAAAATACTAGGATTATTGGAGCCGAACTCTATAAACAACCAATTTAAAAGAAGAGCCAGTGAGGTTGGTTGAGTTGGAATTCGAGGTTTGGATAAAGATGGATATAAATGTTTGATATGCTCATCTTCATACCCTTGCTGTACATGATAATCGCTCAAGCAGCCACACATTTGCAAATGATGCGATGGCTTCGGTTCGCCGCTCCTATTTGGGTTGCTACTTGGTTCAAAATCAAAATGAAATTTTCTTTCAACGGCTTTTTCTGATGTCCCTCCTTTGTCAATTAATACGCTGTATGAAAGTTGGGAAATATGATCGTTTGAATCATCTTTAACTGCCAAACATCCAATATGAAACATTCTCTCAACCTCTTTGTTTCCATCTTCCCTCAGTTTCGTTGGTAAAGTGAAGCCTAAATGTAGATCAATTTTAGAGCCTCTTACCAAGGAATTTGGATTAGCACTTGTGTGGTTTACCGCCTGAATTAATGAACCAACCTGATAAAATGAACCAGTAGTTCGTATCACTTCAATAACGCCGCGTTCTAACGTCCTCAGGTCTTGAAAATTTATCATGTGTTCACCCTTCTTGCAGAGGGTAGCTATTCATCTTTAATCGAGCTGCAAATCCTGGGGTAATACCTTCTTCATCATTGAGTGGCGAAGTATATTGACATTGAACTGCGTGACGACTGGACATAGTCGCATCTGAATATGCAACTGAATCTGGTGCTGGCGTGTGTTTTTGAGTTATAAAACAAACACTATAATCTTCCTCTGAAACTCCTTCTAAATAACGCCCAGCTTGTTGGGGCACAAGATTAACATATTCGTTTGGTAGTGCGCGATATAACTCATCAGTCAAACTGGAGACCCACCAATATGGGTGGGAGTCAGTATGAAAGGGGCCTTTGTAAAGTGCGGAACTAAATATGTCCTTGTGCGATTCAAAAGCAACTTCTTTAAGCCCAACATAGGTTGCGGCCGCCAATCTGTCCAACAAAAATCCTGGTTTCTCCATAAGCACATTTAATACCCAATGAGCAATTCGATGTGGTGTAGTTCCGTGAATTATTTCAGACTCAAACTCTTCAGGCAGAATATTATATAAAATTCGCTTAACGCTTTCTGGCGGTGCTAACAACTCGACGAGAGAATTTCTGATCGAAGTGCTATCGGAAAAAATGAGTTGATTAAAATCTTTTGCGATTGAAAAAAGCCGCTCTTGATTTTTAGGATCACCAAGTTCATCTATAGGAAACAAATAGGTATATTCAGAGATATCCTCCATGTTGAATTTATTGGAATTCATCTTCTGACCACTTACGCAAACAATTGGAATATTTGGTAATGCGTTTCTCAACAAATGGGCCAATACTGAACCACGCAAGGCGAAAGGCAAGGATTCAGCCTGAGTAAAGGTATGATCAATAATGAACAAGTTTACTTTGTCTTTCCAATCGTTAATTTTAAGTTCAATATTTTTAAGTAAATCATCTTTTACTTGAAATGTCTCTACATCCCCCTCTATATTAGTCCCACGCAATATGGAACCTAAACCATGTTCCCATACCTTAAAACGTTGTTGATCATCATCAATCCACACAATTTTCATTTTGATTTCACTCATGGTAACTCAACCTCCACACATGCTGACCAATCATCAATAGGGTTTACAAAACGTATATCTCCACTACGCGAACGTGCGATATCTCTGGCTATTGAAAGCCCCAAGCCACTTCCTATACCAAACGCGGCCTCATCCTCAGAGTTTGCGTTTTCTTCAAGCCTATCATACAAGGAACCACTCGGGTCTGATATGAATGGGGTAAAAACCTCCATAAAATGCTGAGGATCCAAGCCAATGCCATTATCCGCAAACTGTATTAGCGATTTTTTCCCCACTTGTTCGCTTGAAATGCAAATGCACTTATTAACCCCACCTTTAGCAATTAACGATTTTATTGCGTTTGATAATATATTTACGAAAATTGAATATATCTCCCCTTCTATCATTGGTCCGATAAACAAAGGTTGAACCTGAGAAACGTCAATGTTAATTCGATAATTTGCAATAATTAACCGAAAGCAGGATACAGCTTTATCTAGTGCTGTTTTAATGTTAATTTTAACTGCACTGCTATCGCTCTGAAATGCCCCGACGATACCCGTCATGTCAACTAATTGTTTTAGCTGATTCTGCGTAGCCTCCAATTGGGAACTTAAATCACTAAGCTCATTTTGATGCTCATGTGCTTTTCTCGCCAATTTGCGTAATCGAGAGGATCCCGCTCCGATAGAGGAAATTGCACTGCGCACTTCATGAGCAAAAAGTAAAGTGAGAGTTGTAGTCGACGCAACTAAACGAAGATGGCGTAACTGGCTTACATTATCAGCACTGACGGCTTCAATCGCTTGCACTGTTCTTAACAACGTTCGCTTGGTCTGTGTCTGCTCCTCTTCTGGTAATATTTTGACCAATCGGTCAATTTCATTTTTCAGGAACTGTGTCGCTTTAGGTGTAAGATTTGCTCCTAACTGTAATGGATCTTCATCAAGGATTGTAGCCATTGCTTCAGTCGCTTGACGAACCTCGGTTATTGTCCTTTGTCTGATAAAAGCTTCACGATAAATCGTAGCCCACTCAATAGCCATTCGAGCGAATTTTTTTAATTGTTCAAACGCTTGACCATCAACGAAGCCCTGTCGATCAATTCGTGGCTCTAGGCCATGTATTTCAGAACCAACTTCCACCTGCCCAATATAGTTTCGCATCCCTAACATATTGAGCAAAACTCTGTAAGGGTCAACATTATTCATTGATGACGCAAACGAAAACAACTCATCGTTTGCTCTTCCAAGCCTCCGCCCACGGTCAGCATCAATATTTAGCCAATCATCGCCTCTATTCCCGTATGGATACATACGAAAACCGTTGTATCTAATTTGTACGCCCCCAAAATCATCAATCAATGTTTTAAGCACATAATTAGCCAACAATTTGGGATCACGCACACCATCCGAATTCTGTGACGGAAGAATACCTACCCTAAGCTTTGCTCCTTTTATATCTGTAAACATCGGCTTAGTTGTAAAAGAGCGGCTACCGCCAAGGCTAAACGCTGTTAGCGTGAAGATGGCACATCCGTCATCGCCAACTGTTGCAGTTAGGGTTCCCCACGATGCATCTATTACTTGCTCTCGCATGTCTGTTACAATTTCCCCTTCCGACTCAGGAAAACTCAAAGTAATTTTAAAACCTGTATCCTCTTCATAACCTATTCTTTTAGTACCAGAATTTCCCGCCATAACAGCCAACTGTCGACGGAAATATTCGTAACCTCGCGTTTGCCATTCGTCCGTTATGCTTCCTGATATTGTTAACCGTGTTCCCGTTGGGGAATCTAATGGATATTTTTCGGTCGTCCCTTGACACTCAATCCCTTCTACAACGGTTCCAGGTACAAAACTATCCCAATCAAAATGTACTACGGTTTTAATGACTGACTTAGGGGTTTTAGCAGTTGTTTCTAAAGTTAGCACTGACCCCAGCCTACGGCAAGCAAAGCGCCCGACACCTTTTCTACCTGTTTTTGGTCGACCGAAACGTTTACTTCGAGGGGTTTTCTCCTTATTGGCAGTACCAATTCTCATCCAGTAGCCAGCAACCTCATCTGGTGTCATTCCAACACCGTTATCTTCAATAATAATTGTTGCTCCACCATTAGAATCCTCTTGAAACGAGATCTGGACAGCTGTCGCGTCAGCGTCATAAGCGTTTTTGACTAATTCAGATAAAGCCACATGGACGCTTGAAACAAGCCTTTCCCCAAGTTCCCGCAAAAGAGCACTATCAACAGTAAAGTTGAATATCTTGTTTTGAGACATTACGTTCCCTTCTTTATCCGTAACTGAGCTTCCATACACTCTTAAAAGTGAAGAAGTATGTATTGCTCAAACTATCAACCACAAATTATTTACCATTTAATGATGGCACGCACCAACTATCATTCTACTCAATGTCCCTACAGACTGGCGAGTTAATATGAAACTTTCGACATCCAAATTTCTGGAAACAAGACACTTTATCGCTTACGCCAATCCCACGGTGCTGTTGGCTTGGCATCCATCCACAACCCCACTCCCTGAGATTTTGCCTTGGCTTGAAGTTCACGGTAGTATCCTGTTTCACCGATATATTTTTCGTAAGCCCAAGCATGACCTCGCGCCACCATTGCTTCACCTGCGTTAATCCCATCACAATAAACGTCCTCTACAGTTCTGCCATATCGATCCGTATCGATGTACACCAGCTTGACTGAACGTTTAAAACACAGCGTTGATAAATTCCTGCTTTGCTTGTTCTCCAAATGCTTGACATTTTTCGGGCGCATCAATTGCAGAAATACGAACCTTCATCGGTATCTTGTCGCGCTTTTGCAGCACAGTCAAGGTATCACCATCGGTGATTCCAACAGCGGTCATGGATGAACACGCAACCAATAGCATCGAACTCAGTGAAAAAATGAAAATTTTCATGCAACAGTCCTAAATCTTAAAACCAACTTTATCTAATGCATTTTTTAATGCGCTATCACACAGATTCTGGTCGTTTCTGGATTGCGAGTGCTTAAACGAAAAGCCGACACCTGGACACAAATGTGCAACTTTTGTAACCACACCTTTAACCAAGCAAATATTTTCCAATAAAATATTTAAACTTACCTCAAAATTTTCTGTTGCCGACGGTATAAAAACAAGCCCTCTGTATGACTCCTCGGTGTTGCTTGATTGAGAACGCCGTTCAATTTCCAAAAAATGCACTGGCGTTTCTCCAATCATAACTTTTGCAACGAGTACCCCCCGAGTTTTATCTTTTAGTGAAGTATTGCTATATACCCAGTTTCTTGTTGCAACATCAATATCCTCTAAATCAGCGGGGACTTCTTTTAGTCCAATCAGCCTAATCTCTGGATTGTCACTATATCCATCATGAAATGTGTACCACTCAACCGACGTAACATTAGAATAGCGGCTTTTCAAGCGAAGCATTGCACTCCACATATCACTTAACATCCCCTCTGAATCCATTACGGGACGTGCGCTAATTGATGCTTGACCTGTTAAGCCATTGTTACCATATGGCTCTGCAGATGAGTAGTTATCTGGCGCATCACCTTGTACTTTCGTCCCCGCTGAATTCTCAGCTTTTTCCTTTCTTACATCCACTACCTCTCTTTGCGAACCTAAAACGATAAAATCATCATCATAAATTTCAACAGGTGTTGCGTTAAAATTAGGGTCATCCTCGCTGGTTAAGTCAAAAATACTGGGGCGCTTTATTTTAGTTCTTGTCGGCGCACCATCCCAAGAATCCCCTTGACCGCCATTATCAACTGGGGCATCGGTTTTGTTAGTGTTTTCACGGTCGCGTTCAATTATTTCACCGTCAGGATCTGAACAACCTGTGATTCGAAGAGCCAAAAAGGATTTATTATCATTAAACCAAATCCCTTTTGCTTTAATTTCCGCCAGCCCCTCAAACCAAGGAGGCATATCAGCAAAAAATAATGGCATCTTATGGGCTTCGTTATTAAACCCAGCCTCTATTTGCGCATAAATGCTTTTTGCTACATTTCGAGTGTACTCGTCGTATTTTGCATGAGCCAACAACACAATATCCCCATTCACCAAACGGCGGCGCAACTTCACCTTCCACTTGCCCTCTTCCTCTGGCTCATTGAGAGGACTAAACAATCTGCTATTGCCCGAATCTAAGGTTTCTTCCCACGGATAGGTTGCAAGTACTCTTTTAACTTCACCAGAGCGCCCATAACATCGAGAGAAAAACTCTAAACATGGCACAATCAGTTTACCGCCATTCGGTAATGAAAACTCAAGCAAACGACTTTGATCACCTGAATATTTGAGTTTATGAATCTCTTGGGGAAATGGTAGTTCTGAGTGGCTGTTATAAGCCTCTTGAAATGAGATAGTTCGCCATCCTTGACGACTAAAATCAACTTTAAAATACGCTTCGGGGTATGCAACCTCGTCGGTACAAATACCTTTTTGCCAAACTGTTCCAAGTCGAACTTGGCCAAGAGCAGTAAGTGGCACAAGTCTATGGGTCACTTCATCGGACCACAACCCATCAACGAGTTTACGAAAACCAACAACGATGTTTGGTTGAGTGCCCTTGATATGTTTTCTGTCAATTCCTACATACCACCATGCTATCATCGGTTGGATATCATTCTTCAACTTATCTAACCGTATTTCTTTCGTGACTTTACGAAGTGGGTATTTGATGTCGATAGGCATAATTAGGCCGTCCAATCAAATATAGGCGAGTTATCCAGTTTTATAAATTTGTCGCATTTATTTCTGGAATGTCGCAACTTATTCTGGAATCCACAGCCGCCGCCCACCAAAGCGACAGCCGATGCGGTGTGGTGTGGGCTGCGGTAGGGGCGCACGCGCCATTGCTCGGGTGAAAATTGTCCTGCGCTGCTCAATACGGTGGCCGACTCCATCGCCTCCGTTTCACTCATCGGTGGCAATATGCTCGGCAATCGCGCCGCCAGCATGGATTTTCCTGTGCCGGGAGGTCCAACCATAAGCACGCTGTGTCCACCTGCTGCTGCAACTTCCAGCGCGCGTTTGACCGAGGACTGTCCGCGCACGTCGAGCCAGTCCAAGGCATAGTACACACGCTCATTGGCTATTTTTGGAGATTGAAATGACTCTTGCGCATCAGGTGCGCGCAGTTTGGCACAGACTTCTAACAAAGATTTCGCCGACCATATCTGGGCATTCGAGACCAAGCTCGCCTCGGCACAATTGGCTTGCGGCAAGATGATGATGGGCGTGGTTTGTGGATTTTGCAAGGCTTCTTGTGTGATGCCGTATGTCATTGCCAACGCGCCCATAATCGGGCGCAGTTCGCCCGACAAGGACAATTCGCCTGCGAATTCATATTGGCTCAACTGTTGGACTTTGAGTTGACCACTGGCAATTAGTATGCCCAAGGCAATCGGTAAATCAAACCGCCCACCTGCTTTGGGTAAATCGGCGGGGGCTAAGTTGACGGTGATGCGTTTAGCGGGAAATTCGAGCAGGGAATTTAAAATCGCTGCACGCACGCGGTCTTTGGATTCTTTGACTTCGGTTTCGGGTAAACCGACGATGTTAAACGAAGGCAAACCATTCGCCAAGTGTACCTCAACCGTCACGCGCGGCGCAGACATACCGAGCAAAGCGCGTGAATTGATGACTGCTAAACTCATGAGTTCCCCCAAAGGTTTGCGAAACGACGTTACATTTTCTCCACCACAATGCGTGTCTGCCCACCATTGCGCAACGGCTCACAGGAAATCAACTTAAACCCGCCTGATTCGAGCATAAACACGATGTCCTCTGGGTGGTATCGATTGTGTTCCAAAAAATGCTCAAAGGCATCTTCAAGGTCACTACGGCTAGTGGCATCTTGCCACATTTCGGTGTTCGGATAGCGTCGTTGTAAATAATCTTGCAAGGGTTGGCGCACCACATCAATCACGCACAACCGCCCACCGACTTTGAGCCAGCGTCTGACCGCTTGAAACATTTTCATCGGTTGCGTCAATTCATGCACCAACATGTTGGCCATGACCATACTGACTGAGTTGGGTGGTATATCGGCTTGCGGGTCATTCAAATCATCCACCACAATCTGCGCATTGTTTGGCAATGCCAACGGTTGGTGCAACATATACGGTGCAACCTCGATGCCCACCACTGGCGCATCGGCGTGTCGCGCCGCACAGTCTTTGACAAACTGCCCAATGCCCGCACCCAAATCAATAATCGCATCACCCGATTGATGGTTCGCTGCGACCTTGGTATCCCAAAACGCCCAAAAATCCACATCATGCCGACGCTCGTAATGTTCGGTAATCCGTTGTCGCGCGACACTGCCATCGCCGCCGTGGTGCTTGAGAATATTGGCTTGAGTGGTTTCAATGGTTTGAATGGGTTTGTTCATCATTGGGCTTTCACAAAACACTTACTGTGCGGCATCGTAGGCTTTTTTGACCGCCGCGCCGAGTTCATACACGCTCATGGCGTACATATAACTCTTGTTGTAACGCGTGATGGCATAAAAGTTTTTCGAGCCGAGCACGTACTGCGCTGGGTTGTCGCCATTGGGTAAATCAATCAATGACAATTTAGCATCGACAGGCATCGTGTCGGGTGAGGTGATACCGTATTTTTTAAGCTGCGTCAATGTTTGCGAGGGTTCGATTGGGAGTTTCAACGCGCCATCGATGTTTTGTGCATCGGTAAATTTCACGTTATACACCACATCCAATCCACGTTGCCAACCGCCTTTTTCTTTGAGGAATCTTGCCACACTGCCAATCGCATCGGCATTGCTGTTGCGCAAATCGACTTTACCATCACCGTCAAAATCCACACCGTAGTCACGCCATGAATCGGGCATGAATTGCGGAATGCCAATTGCCCCCGCGTATGAGCCCTTGACCGAGCGCAGAGGCATTTTGTTTTCGCGGGTGAGAATGATGTATTCTTCGAGAAAGTTTTTATATTCAGCCGAGCGGCGCGGATAATCAAAGGCGATGGTGGTCAATACGTCGAACACGTTGGAATCACCCATATTTTTGCCGTAAATGGTTTCTACGCCAATAATGCCTGCAATGATGTACTCAGGCACACTGTATTCTTTGCTCGCACGTGTGAGGGTTTTGGCATTTTTTTGCCAAAATGCCACGCCCGCTTTGATGCGCAAAGGTTCAACGTAGCGCGAGCGATACACTTTCCAATTTTTCTTAAAATTGGGATTGGGTTTGTCTTTTTCGAGTTGACGCAAAACCGTGTCCATGCGCTCGGCACTCGCAAACGCACTGAGCAATTCGGTTTTTGAATAGTCGTATTTGCCGTTGAGTTCTTCAACAAATGCTTTGACTTCAGCGCGCTCCGCATAATTATTGCCATCTGTCGAAACAGGTGGCTTAGGCGTTGTCGGACTGCTGGTCGGGGCTTTCACTGTGCTGGTTGTACACGCAGCAAGCAGCGCGGTGACAACGAGTATGTGAGCGGTTGCGAGTTTTGTGCGCATGGTGTGTTCCTTTTATATTTTAATGTGGCTCAGTGTAACCCGATTCGGCAAAGCGCAAGTGGTGCGGATAGGGATAAAAATCCTCGATATGCCCCGCACGAATGCGTTGTTGATGGCTCTTCCAGTAACGCCAGTCGAGCAAGTCGGCATGATAGCGCATAAATACGTCTTTGACCTCGGGGTCGGTCAACAAAAATTTCTCAAATTCCTCTGGGAATACATCCAAGCGATCGACCGAGAACCAGACCTCATGCGCGGTGTCGTCGTCATCAAAACGCGCTTTGGGAATGGGGCGGAATTTACAATCGGTTAAGTATTCAATTTCATCGTAGTCGTAGAACACCACTCGTCCGCCGCGCGTCACACCGAAATTCTTAAACAGCAAATCCCCGGGGAAAATATTCGCAGCAATCAAATCTTTAAGTGCATTGCCGTATTCAATAATCGCGTTGTCTTTGGCAAGCGTGTCGCCCGCTTCGGTGGCATCTTGTAGATAAATATTCAGCGGTATCATGCGCCGCTCAATGTACAAGTGTTTGATGATAATCTCATCGTTGGTAAACTCAATTTCGGTGGGTGCGAGTTTGGTGATTTCGTCAACGAGATCTTGATTCATACGCGCACGTGGGAAATTCACGTTGGAGAATTCCAACGAATCCGCCATGCGACCCACGCGGTCATGCTTTTTCACCAAATTGTATTTTTGTTGCACCATTTCCTTATCAACTTCTTTGGGTGGCGAAATCACGTCTTTGATGATTTTAAACACATACGGAAACGACGGCAATGTGAACACCAGCATCACCAAACCTTTAATTCCCGGTGCGAGAATAAAGTCATCGGTCGAGTGACGGATGTGCTGTTTGTAATCGCGTGCGAACAGAGATTTGCCCTGTTTTTGTAGCCCAATCATATTGTACAACTCGGCTTTGGGCTTGGTGGGCAAGATGGAATGTAAAAACTGCACCACAGCTGAAGGCACATCACAATCAATCATGAAATACGCACGGTTAAACGAGAACAATGAGTTGATATGACGGGTATCGGTGATGATGGTATCGACTGCCAATCCCCCTTCGGCATCGTGCAAAATCGGGATGACAAATGGATACTCGCTGAAACTATTGATGATTTTGCCCAAAACATACGCGCCTTTATTGCGATAAAACAAAGTGCTGACGGCTTGAATTTGCAGGTTTGGGCGCGGGTGCTCAAACATCACGTGGTCGAGGTGTCGCAAGCGGTCAATGATGGTGGCAATATCGCGCGCCAAATTGGTAAAGGGGCGCGCCAGTTGAAAACCTGCAAACATTTGCGCGAGTGAATCCGTCCAACCATCACGGATGGGGTAATAACTGCGATATGTCGCTGATTCCGAGTCGATGTATTCGGTCGAAATCATCGGGCGGCTGAAAATAAATTCGTTGTGAAAATACTCGGCTTTGAGCACCTTGGTAGTGACCGAATTGAAAAAAGTCTCGGCGCACTCGGGCTGTTTGTGCGCCATCAGGCATTCAACATAATGGCTTTTAACCTCGTGCCAAAAGGCCTTGTTGTCAGGGCTGACTTGTTTATTTGAGGCCAAGGTGTGAATCGTTTCGGCAACGCGCTCATCATAATACGCCACACGATCGGCCACTAATTTTTGAATATTCGCCCAATCGCCTTTTTCAAATGAAATTTTGGCCGCACGGGCGCATTCACGAAAACGGGCGTAATGGCGATTAAAGCCATCCAAAACCTGCTCGGATAAAGCGCGCGCTTCGATTAATTCTTCGGGGAACAAAGGGCTCATCAAAAACTCACTTTATAAAAAAGTTGTGCAATTGTGCGATTGTGTATTGAACTATGGACTGTCGTTTGAGTCGGTGACTCGAGGCTTGTGCTTTTTATTGGCGAACAGCGCGTCAAACCAAGCATTGGGCAACATGCGCATGAGTTTGGCGACAACCCCCATTTGCCAAGGAATTACGGTATAAGTGGTTTTGCGCGCAATCGCCCGCACAGCGCGGGTCGCAAACTGCTCGGGTTGCAATAAAAACGGCATTTGATAAGGATTTTTTGCCGTCAGCGGCGTTGCCACATAGCCTGGGGAAATCGTCAGTACCGACACGCCTGTTTTGCGCAACTCGCCGCGCAAACTTTCACAGTAACTAATCACCGCCGCTTTCGATGCGCAGTACGCTTCCGAACCGACCAATCCGCGTATGCCCGCGACACTGGCAATGCCGACCAAAACGCCCTGACCACGCGCCTTCATCGGCGCGATAAAGGGATGAAAGGTGCTCACCATTGCCAAAACATTGGTTTCAAAAATACGCCGAATTTGCGCCAAGTCCTCATAATACTCCGTCCAAGTGCCTGCTGAAATCCCCGCCGCGGCGATGACGATGTCGGGCGCGCCGTACCGATTGATAAAGTCACGTGCGGCGGCGTGTAAATCGACCTCAATACACACATCCACTGCGTACACTTGATGACGCTCGGCATTGGGTAGACTGGCGCGCACCTGCTCAAGCACATCGGCACGCCGACCAAGCAAACCAACCACCGCGCCCTGCTGCGCATATTCACGTGCCAACGCCAAGCCGATGCCGCTGGATGCCCCTGTAATAAAGACAGTTTGAGTCATACAGTCCAATTATTTTTGTTCGAGCAATTTATTGACGACTTTTAAAGTTTGTGCGGAATCACCTGAGACCACGTATTTACCATTGACAATAAATTTGGGTACGCCGTCCAATTGATACGCTTTAAACAGCGCGTCGGCGGTGACAATCGAAGCATTGACATCAAAACTTCGATACGCTGTGTCCCAAGTGGCTTTGTCCACACCATTTTGCGTCATGAATGCAGAGATCGCATCATCGTTGCTCAGACCTTTGCCTTGCTCTTGAATCGCGCTAAAAATTTTCAAGTCCAACTCGTCGGACTTGCCCAAAGCCTGAACCGCCATCGCCATGCGTTGCTGCGTTTGCATGGCGGCATTCCACTGCACGTGGTAGCGCACAAAATTCACATTGGCAGGTAAGGTTTTTTTCCAAGCCTCAACTGCAGGTTCAATGGCGTAACAATGCGGGCAACCGTACCAAAAAAATTCAATAACTTCGGATTTGCCCGCCACCGCAACGGGCTGCGGATTGGCCACGCGAACGAAATCTTTACCTTCAACAATCGTTAGACCATTGGTCGAAAAACTCTCGGCATTAAATGTCGGTTGCGCGACAGCGGTCGTGGTAGCAGCGTTATTGGGTGCGGCGGGCTGTGTGATGATGTCGGATTTTTGACATGCGCCAAGCGACAAAATACCCATCGCCATAACACTGAGTAAAAATCGTTTGGGGTATAAATTAGATGAAAAAAATGACATAGAAAATCCTTCACGACGGGTAATGATTGATGTAATGCGATGACCGCATTATGGCTGAACTACTTTGCTTTTGACAAGCGCTGCTTGACCAATGCGTCCAAGGTCTCGATGGTGTTGGCGCTCAATAATACTTGATAACGCCCATCCACGATGACTGCAGGCACGCCCGTCAAACCGAAACGCTCAAATTGCGCCTGCGCAAACTGCATTTTTTGCGTGACGGCGGCACTATTGAAGATTGCTCGCCACTGTGATGGCGAGATGCCTTGTTTTTGCGCCCAAGCCAATGCCGACCCAGACGTGGCTAAAGAATCTTTTGCCGCAGCCACATCCTTAAACACTTGATCGTGTAAATCCAAACGATTCAAAGCCTCTAAGGTGAAATACATACGTTGATGGGTCACCATGGTTTTATTCCAACTGATGGGCAAGGTGATGATTTGAACGGCTTGGGGTTGAGTGGTGCGCCACTGCACAAATGAAGGTTCAAAAATCGCACAGTGCGGGCAACCATACCAAAAAAACTCGACGACTTCGACTGTTCCCTGCGTTTGCACGCGTCCTGCGTTGACCACTGATGCCACATCCATAGGCATCTGCCATTCAGTTGGCGCGCCCTGAGAATTGATTTGCGTATCAACACCCACCTGCACTGGCATCGAGGATTCATTCGCGCGGGCTGTTTGCACACCACCCAAACAGACCCAGTAGATAAAAATCGCGCCGACGAACGACGCGATATTGAGTTGGATTTTAAAACCGTGTATGAGTTTCATAACGCTTTCTTTGTAATGGCGCGACTTCTATAGTCCGCATTGAATGGTTGAGTTTGATTCAACTGGTTTATTTTGTGTCTTTGTTGTTCGCGGTCACGGGCGTCACCACTTTAGGTGCTGTGCCACTGCTGTTGGGCGCACTCACTGGTGTTTGGGTTTTGTTAGCGGTGTTGGGCACACTCGTTGGCACTTTGTTCGTTTTATTTGTAATCAGTTCCGCAATCGCATCATTGTTCGGTGCTTTTTTGGGTTGGGTTGTCGTTTGAGTCTGAGCGGCGGTCATCGATGTGTTTTCATTGGCGTTGTTGTCATTGTTGTTATTGCTGCCCACCGCTGCGGATGTGACACCACTGGTCTCGGCTGTCGAACCCATCGCTCCTGTATTGGTCAATGCGCCCACACCCGCACCTTGCTCATTACTCGGTGCCACGTTACTGGGTATGGTCGGTGATGAAGTTGAATTAGTATACAGCGGCGCATTCGGATCGGTATTGCCTTGCTGATCACTCAGAACGTTTTTATTCGCTTTGTCTCTAAAGGGTCCGCTGCTCATTGCAAAATACGCAACCACCAAGGCAACAATCAGCCCAAGCAGCATACCAATACCAATATTCAATGCTGAGTTGCCGTCCTTACTCTTTTGCGGAATCGAAGAGTGTGTCTGATCGTTCATGACTGTATCCAAAAATATAATAGAAACAATGCCTTATATTGTGCAAGGGTATTGTGTGAAAATTGTGGTCTAAACGTAACGCATCACATCCGATTGGGTGCACTCACTCCCAATAAACTTAATCCATTGACCAAAATCCGACGGGCGGCAGTTAAAAGGTGTACGCGTGCGGTTTTCAGTGCCACATCATCGGTCAGGACACGCTCATTACCACCGCAAAAACTGTGCACCGCACTCGCCAAATCTTTTAAGTAATATACCACATGATGGGGCGCAAGGTCATCCGCCGCCGCCTTTAATGTATCAAAATATAGACTCATCTCTTGCATCAACGCCATTTCGGAAGGCGCGGCCAACGGTGCGAGGGTTTGCGCATCGGTGCCGTTGACTTCAATGCCTGCTTTTTCCAGTATTGAGCAAATCCGCGCGTGCGCGTATTGCACGTAATACACAGGATTTTCATCCGATTGGCTGACCGCCACATCCACATCAAACACAAATTCAGTATCGGCTTTGCGCGAAATCATCAAAAAACGCACCGCGTCCTTGTTCGTCCAGTCAATCAAATCGCGCAAGGTCACATACGAGCCTGCGCGTTTGGAGATTTTAACCTCTTGACCGTCTTTGAACACCATAACCATTTTGTGCAAAATATAGTCGGGGTAGTTTTTCGCAATGCCCAAGTCCGAGGCTTGCAGCCCTGCGCGCACACGGGCAATCGTGCCGTGGTGATCAGAACCCTGAATATTAATGACTTTATGAAAACCGCGACTCCATTTATTCAAATGATACGCCACATCGGGTACAAAATAAGTGTAGCCGCCATCGGCTTTGCGCATCACACGGTCTTTGTCATCGCCAAAATCCGTGGTGCGCAACCACAGCGCACCGCCTTCTTCGTAGGTATGCCCCATTTCGGTTAAACGTGCCACGGTTTGTTCCACCGCGCCCGTGGTGTACAACGAGGACTCAAGAAAATAGTTATCGAACTGCACGCCAAACGCCTGCAAATCCAAGTCTTGCTCGCGGCGCAGATACGCCACCGCAAAATCACGCACAGCATCCAAATTGTCGATATTTTTTTGCGCGGTCACGCCGTTGACGGTTTCACCCGCGAGGTACGCGTTGGCAATATCGACGATGTAATCACCACGATAGCCACCCTCAGGAAAACCCGCGTCATCCACACCAATACCCTTGCCGCGCGCCTGCACCGAAATCGCCAAATTGGCAATCTGTTGACCCGCGTCATTGTAATAAAACTCACGGTGCACGTCGTAGCCTTGACTGCTCAACACCGAGCCAAGAATATCGCCGAGCGCGGCTTGACGCGCATGTCCCACATGCAAGGGTCCGGTCGGGTTGGCTGAGACAAACTCCAGCATGACGTGTTCGCCGTGATGGGCGTCGGATAAACCAAAGGCCTCACCCTGCTCAATCACCGCTTGCACCACGGATTGTTTGGCAGCATCGGTCAGGCGGATATTGATAAAACCTGGTCCCGCGATTTCTAAAGCCGCAATCAGCGGATTGACAGGCATTGCATCGATGATGTTTTGCGCCAACTCACGTGGATTTTTACCCAAAGGTTTGGCCAGTTGCATGGCGATATTGCACGCCGCATCGCCATGTGCGGCCTGCTTGGGACGCTCCAACACAGGCGTGACGCTGGTGTCAGGCGCGACACTTTTGAGTGCTGAAATAAAACTATTGGTAATTTGTGTGCGGATGTGGCTGAGCATAATGGTGTTCAATACGATTGATCAAGGAGCGACATTATAACCGCTGCACCCCAAAAGCCCAAGCACAACGCGTGTGGTGCACACCATCATTTTTGTGGTGCGTTTGACGAATTTTGCACGCAAAAGACAAGTCAATCGCCAAAACAGTATAATGCGTCATTCTAAATATTTTTCCATAGGAGCCATTATGTCCACCCGCCATATTGTTCGTGTCAACCCCTTGCACAGCAGCATCTTGCTCACCGTGATTTACACAATCGCGGCCTTGACGGTATTTTTAATTGGTTTTTTGTTCACCACCATCAGCACGGGTTTTAATGTCAAACAAGCCTTCGCGGGGTTCACGGCAGAAGCCGTTTGGTCTGCGGTGGCGATTAATTTGGTTTTGGTCTTTCTCGGCTCTTTTTTACTGACCTTGATTTACAATTTTTTGGCAAAGTATTTGGGCGGCATCGAAATTACTTTGGACGACGACTGAGTCTTGCGCAATCACCGCTCAGTTCAAAATAAAAGGCAACCATGTCTCCCACCACACAAACATTGCTCATCGGTTTTGCCTTGCTCGCGGTATTGATTGGTGCGGGTCGTCTCATTGGTCAGGCGACTGGAATCACCAAAGCAATCAAACTGTTTTTTCCACTGTGGTTTGTATACTGTGCATGGCATATGTCCATAGGCATGGGACATGGTTATTCGTTTTTGAGCGAGTTGCCGCTTTTACTGATTAATTTTGGCGTGCCCGCCATGGTTGCTTGGTTTGTTCTAAAAAAATGGGGCAGGTAAGGGTATGAGTGCATTCCATATCCAATCCCAAACAACCGCTGAGCCAAGGGTATGGCGCGTGATGCGCGGACGAGAAAACCACGAACAGCACCGCGTATCCACACCGCTTGAGTTATTTTTTGATTTGGTGTTTGTCGTTGCCATCGCATTTGCGAGCGCAGAATTACACCATGCCATCAGCGCCAATCATGCGGCACACGGGGTCATCAGTTTTATGATGGTGTTTTTTGCCATTTGGTGGGCGTGGATGGGTTTTACGTGGTTCGCATCTTCGTTCGATACCGACGATGTGCCGTATCGCCTCGCAGTTTTTGTCCAGATGACAGGTGTACTCGTCGTAGCGGCAGGGGTTTCGAGTGCGTTTGAACACAATCAATTTTTAACCGTTACCATCGGTTATGTGGTCATGCGCATTGCGTCGGTGGTTCAATGGTTGCGTGCGGCAGCGCAAAGCCCGCATTATAGAAAGACCGCTCTGCGCTATGCTTTGGGGATTTTGTTGGCACAAGTGGGTTGGCTGATTTTGTTGGTGTTCCCCAAACAATATTGGTGGTGGGGCTACGGCTTGATGGTTGTATTTGAGTTGATGATACCGATGTGGGCAGAGCGCGCGGGCATGACCTCATGGCATCCGCATCATATTTCGGAGCGATATGGGTTGCTCACAATCATTGTTTTGGGTGAGTCGATACTCGCTGCGACCCATGCCACGCAACAAGCATTGGCGGACGGTTTATTCAGTATGAATTTCTTAGTGTTTTGCTCTGGAGCATTGTTGACGGTGTTTTGTATGTGGTGGCTGTATTTTGAAGACGAAGCCGCCAAACGACTTATTGATTACAAAACCGCTTTTTACTGGGGTTACGGGCATTATTTTATTTTTGCTGCTGCGGCCGCCGCAGGTGCGGGTTTGGCGGCTCAAGTGGATTATCGACTGGGGACAGCTCAGGCGGATGCGACAGTGATTGGCTACGGCTTGGCTTTGCCCGTGGCGATTTATGTCTTGTTCACATGGTTGGTACACAAACGCGTCAGCCAATCCAAGGGGGCGTGGATCTTTCCTTTGACTGCGATAGCCATCTTGGTCACGCCGTGGTTCACAGGGTATACCACCATCAGTATTGGACTCATCTTGGTGCTGGCACTCATTATACGCGCCACACTGTGTGGCATATACGCAAGGAGATCACATGCCTGACACGCACGCCCTCAACACGGGTTCATGCCTATGTGGCGCGGTTGCCTACGAAATCAGCGGCAATTTAGGATTGTTTCAATACTGCCATTGCTCGCGTTGTCGTAAAACCACGGGCAGCGCATTTGCCGCGAATTTATTCGTTGCGCCCACGCAGTTCAAATGGACACAAGGTGAAGACAAGGTGGGTCGATATGAATTAGAAAATGCCAAGCATTTTGCAACCTCATTTTGCACGCAATGCGGTTCAAGTTTGCCGTGGCTGACCAAAACAGGTCGGGCTGTGGTCGTTCCTGCGGGCACGCTCAACGAAGACCCAAAAATCGAGCCGAAAGCCAACACCTTTTATGCCTCGCGCGCGCCTTGGGAAAAATGTGTGTCTGAGTTGCCAATGTTTGACGAATTACCTGCGCGGTAATTACGTCAGACGTGCCAAGTCTGCTAACAGTGGCACGGTTGCAGGCAAAATTGGTTCGGTTTCGGGGGTGAGAACTTCGCCTTGAGGGGTGAGGCTCAATGTCTGCCAATGCAAATCTTGTGCTTCGCGCCCGTGCGGTTCGCCTTGCCACGTGGTCACCACAATAAAGTGCAACAAAACATGCGCGTGTGGATAGACGTGTTCAACTGTGCGCCACGGCGTGCCGTTGGTGATGGTGATGCCGAGTTCTTCTTGTAACTCGCGGGTCAAGGCTTGTTGATTCGATTCACCCGCTTCGACCTTACCCCCAGGAAACTCCCAATAGCCCGCCATGGGTTTGCCCTCGGGACGCTGTGTGAACAAATATTCGCCTTGAGCGTTGCGCAATACGCCGACCACCACATCAATCATTTTAGGCTTCATGGTGTGTCTTTAGTAAAAACTCACCCACCCATTGCCGCGCAAAATGTTGGGCAACCCGCGCACTGCGCGAGCCGCGTTGCTGGGCAAATTGCAACGCCGCGGTGCGCAAGGCTTCTACTTCTGCCGCGTTCGCGGGTGCGTGGTTCAACCGTCGTATCGCATTGTCCACAATGGTTAGGTAATCGTCTTGTTTGAACGGATAAAACGTCAGCCACAGACCAAAACGCTCGGACAGCGCGATTTTTTCTTCAACGGTTTCAGACGGATGCAACTCACCTGTACGCGGCACAGTAAATCCTTCGTTGTCCGTGTCGTACTCGGGCAAAAGATGGCGGCGATTGGAGGTGGCGTAAATCAACACGTTCTCAGCATAACCATTGAACGAGCCATCCAACGTGGTTTTCAAGGCTTTGTAACCCATATCGTTGGACTCAAAGGTCAAATCGTCACAGAACACAATAAAGCGTTCAGGGCGGTCACGTACCAAATCAACGATTTCGGGCAAATCGTGCAAATCCTCACGCGCCACCTCAATGACACGCAAACCCGCATCGGCAAATTGCTGCAAACACGCGCGGATGAGTGAGGACTTACCCGTGCCGCGCGCGCCCGTGAGCAACACATGGTTCGCAGGCAGTCGGCGCACGAACTGCTCGGTGTTTTGCACCACGGCTTGTTTTTGGTGGTCGATGGACAATAGGTCATCCAATTCTTGCAAGCGCGGATGATGCAAAGCCTGCAAAAACCCACGCCCATTTCGTCTATTATGGACTTGCCAAACATACGCATGCGCTGTCCAATCAACCGACTGCGCGGTTTGCGGCAGCAATAACTGCACGCGCGTGAGTGCGTCAGAGAGTTGGGTGAGGGTTTGGTTCAGGAGCGTGGTGTTCATCAAACGTGCCTATTTGGACGGTGCTGTTTGTATTGGTGGGTGCGGGCGTAAATTATTCACGCACCGCTTCTCGGAGCAAAAGTTGTTCCAACACTGTTCGCGGTGGCACGCCGTCCAATATCGCGCACACCCCTTGAGTAATCGGTGCTTTGATGTGGAGGGCGTTGGCGATTTGCAGCATCGCATTGGCACACAGTGCACCTTCAGCCACATGACCCAAATCAGCAGAAATTTCATCCAAGGTTCGCCCCTGCGCCAACTGCAAACCCACGGTGCGGTTGCGCGACAAATTGCCCGTCGCTGTGAGAATTAAATCACCCACTCCAGCCAGACCGCTAATGGTATCTGCATTTGCGCCCAGCGCACTGGCAAAGCGGCGCATTTCGGCAATGCCGCGTGTGAGCAAGGCGGCGCGCGCATTCATGCCCAACTGCAAACCATCGCTGATGCCTGCGGCGATAGCCAAAACGTTTTTGTGCGCACCACCAAGTTCCACGCCGATAACATCGGTGCTGTGGTAAATGCGCAGATTTTGGCTTGAGAGTTTTTGCACAAAAGCCAAATCCAGTTGAGTAAATTCAGATGCCAATACCAACGCACAAGGCAAACCGCGTGCGACTTCCTGTGCAAACGAGGGTCCAGAGAGTACGCCAAATGGCGTTTGTGGGCGCAGTATGTTGCCCACCACTTGATGTGGGAATTGCAGGGAGTCGCGCTCCACACCTTTACACAGCCAAAGCACAGCGGCTTGGGTTGAATGTGCGGCAATTTTGTGTGCGGTTTCGCGCAGCCCCGCGATGGGTGTAGCGATAATCAGCACATCATCGGGCGCGTTGTGCGCGTCCAAGGTGGCGTATAAGTCGTCGCTGTACTGCAACGCGCGGTTGAGTTCGATATCGGGTAAAAACCGCGTGTTGATGTGCGTGGCGTTCAGATTGGCAATCACCTCTGCTTCGCGCCCCCAAAGGGTCACGTGGTGTGTGGTGGCAGACAATGCCGACGCCAGCGCACTGCCCCATGCGCCCGCACCGAGAACGGCGATTTTCATACAGGCTTACTGCTTGGTTGCGTGCGCTTGTTCCAATTGCGCTTGGTACAATTGCTCAAAATTGATTTCGGCCAAATACAAAGGTGGCAGCGTGGCGCGGGTCAATAAATCGCTGACATTGGCACGTAAATAAGGAAACAACATGGATGGGCAAACGATGTTGAGAATTTTTTCCAATTGTTCTTCAGGGATGTGTGCCATCTCAAAAACGCCGGCTTGCTTGGCCTCGACCAAGAAAAAGGTTTTTTCTTCAACGGTTGCCGTTGCAGTCACGCTGACCGTCACATCATAAGCATCGTTGCCCAGAACTTGGTTTTCGATGGACACTTCAATATGTACTTTGGGCTCGTTGACTTCTAAAAACACTTCGGGCGCATTGGGGATTTCTAAAGAGGCATCTTTGAGGTACACGCGACGCATGTCAAATGTGGGTTGTGCGGTTTGTTGGTCTGCTACTTGATTTTGTTCGGTCATGATAGTCCTTTGAAATATGAATGATTCAAGAGTGCGCTTGTTAATAATCGCTACACAATGCGTAAACGAAGGGCTTATTCGTCGTTTAACATGGGAAAGAGTTTGCCTGCGCGGTCCAAAGCCACCAAATCATCACACCCGCCGACGTGGGTTTCACCGATGTAAATTTGCGGTACAGTGCGCCGCCCCGTGCGTACCATCATTTCTTCGCGTGCGCCTTCGGTTTTGTCGACAAAAATTTTATCAATCTGCGTGACACCGCGTTGCTTTAAAAGCATTTCGGCGCGCACACAGTATGGGCAAAATTCTGAGGTGTACATGAGAACGTTTTGCATGGTTTAACCTTTGACCAAAGGCAGTTGGGCATCCAACCACGTTTTGAGCCCACCGTCCAAAATAGCAATGTCCGTAAAACCTTCTTTGCTCAACACGGCGGCGGCGCGGCGCGCGCGCATACCACTGGCACAAATAATCAGTACAGGTTTGTCTTGTTTGAGTTTGGCCGTCGGGAGCAATTGAACCAATGATTGAACGGGTAAGGATTTTGATTGGCGAATATGACCGTTGGCGAACTCTTCGGCTGTGCGCACATCAACGATTTGCGCTTTTTGATTGATCATTTGTGTGGCTTGCGTCGCGCCGACATGTTTGGCATTGCCTTTCATCAGCAAAGGTTGCAACAGCATGATGCCTGAAATGATGGCAATTGCCAACAATGCCAAATTGGTGGGTTGTAAAAAAAAGTTCACAGTAAATTTCCTAAGGTATGAATGCTGTTTGCGGTAAAATGCCAAGCGCGACATCATTCTACCACCGCATGAGAGTGGCATTATAGAATAGAATGCGCTTTGCGTCATCCATAATCAAATACTACATACGGGCGCGAGTACGTACACGAGCAAATGATTTTTTATTGTTAAGGAGTGGGTTATGTATCAAGTGGTATTGTTTCGACACGGCGAGAGTCAATGGAATTTAGACAACCGTTTCACAGGTTGGGTCGATGTGGATTTGACTGAAAACGGTCGTGCAGAAGCCGTGCGTGCAGGTAAATTGCTCAAAGAAGCAGGTTTTAAATTTGACTTGGCATTCACATCGGTACTCAAGCGCGCCATTCATACTCTGTGGGGCGTGCTCGATGAAATGGATCAAGCGTATATTCCCGTGTTGCCTGATTGGCGTTTGAATGAGCGTCATTATGGTGCGCTACAAGGCTTGAACAAAGCGGAAACGGCGGCGCAATATGGTGATGAGCAAGTCTTGATTTGGCGACGTGCTTACGCGATTGCGCCCAACCCCCTTGATGAACGCAGCGAAATGAACCCAGCCAACGACCCGCGCTATGCCCATGTGCCACGTGAACAATTGCCTTTGACCGAGTGTCTCAAAGACACCGTGGCGCGCGTCGTGCCTTATTGGGAAAATACGATTGTGCCTGCCATTCAATCGGGGAAAAAAGTCGTGATTGCAGCGCATGGCAACAGTTTGCGCTCATTGGTCAAGCATTTGGACAACATCAGCGATGACGATATTGTCAAACTCAATATACCAACGGCGCAGCCTTTGGTGTACGAATTGGACGAAAACTTCAAACCGATACGCAGTTATTATTTGGGCGATGCAGATGCGATTGCCGCAGCGGTCGCAGCTGTGGCCAATCAGGGCAAAGCCAAATAATCATATTGCAATGGTTTATTTTGCAATCGCATTTTGTACATAAAATTGGGTTAAACTCGCCCTACTCATTACACAAGTCATTGTTTACAATGGCTTGTGTTTGTTGGTGCTCTCGCATGTTGTATCGTGAAAGTACGCAATACAAAAATTGAAGGCTCTTTTAATGTTCATTAAAGAAATGGTTCAATCTATGAAAAAAGCAGGTTTGGTTCTGAGCGGTGCAGTCGCGGGCGTTTTATTAAGTTTGGGTTTAACCGCATATGCAGACAAAAAAAATGGTGTGGACGCTCTACCCATCGAGGATGTGCAAAAATTCTCACAAGTGCTCTCAATGATTAAAAACAATTATGTCGACGAGGTCTCAGACAAAGACCTCATCGCCAATGCCATTTCGGGTATGGTCAAAGAGTTGGATCCACATTCGGCATACTTTGATGAAAAAGAATTCAAAGACTTGAGAGAAAACATCTCAGGCAAATTCTCGGGCGTGGGTTTGGAGGTTCAGCCTGGTAAAAACGGAGGCGTGATGGTGGTTGCGCCGATTGAAGACACCCCTGCATTTAAGGCGGGTGTTTTAGCGGGCGACTTGATTGTCTCGATTGACGGACAATCGGTGAGCGAGATGAAAGGTTTATCCGAGGCGATTTCTAAGTTGCGCGGTGCTGAAGGCAGTGTGGTCAAAATTGCGATTGTGCGCACAGGCGAATCCAAGCCGATTATTAAAAGCATTACACGCGCTGTGATTAAAACCCAAAGCGTTAAAGGCAACATCATTGAGCCGGGTTACGCGTGGGTGCGCATCACCCAATTCCAAGAACCGACACTTAAAGATTTTGTCAATAAACTCAAAGAGTTAAACACTCAAGAACCACTCAAGGGTTTGGTATTGGATTTGCGCAATGACCCCGGTGGTTCTTTGGATACCGCAATCGGTGTGACCGCTGCGTTTTTACCGCGTGACCAAGTGGCGGTCACTTCGCGTGGTGTGAACTCAGAAACACGCGAGTACAAAACCAACCCCGCGGATTACGCGCGCGGCGTTAGTGATTTTCTGACTCAAGTACCAGAGGTGTATAAAACGGTGCCTATGGTGGTGTTGGTCAATGGTGGTTCGGCTTCTGCATCTGAGATTGTCGCAGGCGCATTGCAGGATTACAAACGCGCCATCATCATGGGCGGGCAAACCTTCGGCAAGGGCTCGGTGCAGCAGGTCATCCCATTGGACAAGCAAGGAAAAACAGGGGTGAAGCTCACGATTGCACGCTACTACACGCCCAATGGCACGTCTTTACAAGCACGCGGTGTGATTCCTGATGTATTCGTAGATGATTTTGCCGATGGGCGCAATGGCCATTATTCGCGCGAATCAGATCTACCCAAGCATTTATCGAATGACAGTGGTGTCGCGATTGACAAGAAACGCGACGTTTGGGATGAGTGGGCAAAAGAAGAAGATGAGCCGAAGAAAAATCCTGATGAGCCTGTGTTCAAATATGGCAATGTCAATGATTTTCCATTGAAACAGGCCATCAATAAACTCAAAGGCCAAGCAGTTCAAACTTCAAGCAAACAACGACCAACCGTTTTGCCTTAAGTGTTGAGAATGCACGACTAACTTAAACCAGTCTGTATTCAAAAACCAAGCTCCGAACGAGATGCAAACGATAGAAGTTGTCCGCATTTGCCTAACAAAGTCAATCAAAAATCCTGTCACATCCTGTCACGTGTGACGGGATTTTTTCCGCAATCATAGACAAATGCAATACATTTGATTATAGATTATAATATTGAGATGATAAATTTAGAGCACGTCTCCTTTCGTTATCCTCATAGCGCACCCATCGTGCGTGATGTGGGATTGAGTGTGAATAAAGGGCAAGTCGTTGCAGTGATGGGTCCCTCTGGATGTGGGAAAACCACTTTGCTCAGGATTGTGGCAGGCTTGCTACAGCCGTATGAAGGTCGTGTCCAATTATTTGGACAGGTCATTCCATATGAGCAAGCAACCAAATTACGCGAATTACGCACAAAAATGGGGATGCTATTTCAGTTTGGTGCATTGTTTACCGATATGAGTGTATTCGACAATGTGGCATTTCCATTGCGCGAGACCACCCAACTCAATGAACGTCAAATCAATGAATGTGTGATGCAAAAACTCACAGCGGTGGGCTTGGCAGATGCGGCACAAAAAATGCCCGCTGAAATTTCAGGCGGGATGGCGCGACGCGTTGCCTTGGCACGCGCGATTGCACAAAACCCGCAAATCATGCTGTTTGATGAGCCTTTCACTGGGCTTGATCCGATTGCCATGGACACAATTGCCAGTCTAATCCGCGAGCAAACCGACGCGCTTAATGCCGCATCGATTGTGGTCTCACACGATGTACAAGAAACATTCTCGATCAGTGATTATATTTATGTCATGCACCAATCGGGTATTGTGGCGCACGGTACACCGTCGGAGTTGACGCACCACACAGATCCATTTATCCGCCGATTCATACATGGTCGAGAAGACACCTTGGTGCATGGAGGACATGTATGAGTTGGGTTTTAAACAAACTGGCAGATTTGGGCAAAACAGTCATAGAAAAATTACTGCACTTGGGCTACGCCATGCGCATGTTTTGGGCGATGCTGTTGCAGTTCAAAGTTTGGTTTACACGCACGCGTTTGGTGACGCGCCAAATTCATTTTTTGGGCAATTATTCTTTGGTGATTATGGTGGTGTCAGCCGCTTTCATTGGCGCGGTTTTGGCCTTGCAAGCCTATTACGCATTGAGTAAAGTCGGCTCAGAAGCAGCAACGGGTGTGATGGTGACGCTATCATTGATTCGAGAATTGTCGCCCGTGGTGGTCGCGATTTTGTTTGCAGGACGCGCGGGCACGTCCATGACTGCAGAAATTGGCTTGATGAAATCAGGCGAGCAACTCGCCGCGATGGAAATGATGGGGGTTGACCCCATCGAGCGCGAATACGCACCGCGTTTCTGGGCAGGTGGTTTGGTCGTACCCATGCTCACGATGATTTTTTCATTGGTCGGTGTGTACGGTGGTTATTTAGTGGCAGTACGTTGGTTGGGCGTGGACGCGGGTGTTTTTTGGAACATGATTCACGAAAATGTCAACGTTGGTCACGATATTTTCAGAGGTAGTTTTGTGAAAAGCGTGGTGTTTGGTTTAGCGGTGAGCTTCATCGCGGTCTATGAGGGTGCGCAAGCGCGCCCAACCCCCGAAGGGGTTGCCAAAGCGACCACGCGCACGGTGGTTAAATCATCTTTATTGGTATTGGCGTTGGATTTCGTGTTGACGGCACTGATGTTCAGCCCACAAAACTAAATAATTACAAGAGGCGAAATATGCAACAACGTAAAATAGACATTTGGGTTGGGTTATTTGTATTTATCGGCGTAGTGGCGTTGATTGCTTTGACTTTGACCGTGGGTGCCAAGGGTTGGCAATCGAAAAAAGCAAGTTATACAGTGAGTGCAAACTTTGCGGGTATTGGCACACTCAAATTAGATGCGCCTGTCAAAATGGTGGGCATCGAAATCGGGCGTGTGCGCGACATTACACTCATTGATGATGGCGGTGAGTACAAAGCCAAAGTCACGATGGATATTCACAGTGATGTTAAATTACCCAAGGACAGCCAAGTGATGGTTTATACCGCAGGCTTGCTCGGGGCACAGTTTATCGGTATCAATCAAGGGGTGGATGCCGCCAATTTGGTCGGCGATGGCGGACAACTGACTGAAACAGAGCAGGCCATGCAATTGGAGGATTTGATTAAAAACTTTGGTGTCAAACAGGCAGAAACAGATGCGACTGGCGCAGGCGCAACCAAATAGGCATGAAAAATCATGAAACCGAATAAATATTTGACCATAGTAAGCCTCAGTGCAGGATTGTTGCTGATGGCGGGTCAGGCGTGCGCCACAGATACACCACGTCATTTGTCAATAGAAGACAATGGCACGGCGGCGGCAGGTATCGTTAATACATCGCAGACAGTATCCCCAGACCCAATCATAGAAACGCCTCAAACAGACACGCAAGAACCATTATCAAGTATTCCGACTAAAGACATGCCCACGCATGAACCCGCCGTCGTATCCAACGTGTCAGAAGCACGTCAAAACACATTGGATACGCCCGCGGAAGTGGAAGCAGCCGCAACATCTGAAAACACAGATGATGATTTAAGTGCAGACCCCTCTGAAAACATCAATCGCAAAATATTCGCTGTCAACGAGGCTCTGGACAAAGTTGTCACCAAACCCGTTGCCAAAGGTTATAAAAAAATCGTGCCCGTGGGTATACGCCGCTGTGTATCCAACATGTTTGACAACTTGGGTACACCCTACACAGCAGTCAATAATGTGTTACAGGGGAAAGTAAAATCAGCAGGACAAGATGTGGGTCGCGTGATTGTCAACAGCGTGCTGGGTATCGGCGGTTGTTTTGATGTCGCAACGAAGTTGGGCATACCCAAACATGAAGAGGACTTTGGTCAAACACTGGCTGTTTGGGGCGTAGGCTCTGGACGATTTGTGATGCTGCCAGGCTTTGGCCCATCCACAGTACGCGATGCGCTGACAAAACCCGTTGATATCCTTGCCAATCCAATCCGCTATATCACCAATATTCGCCTGAGAAACAGTCTGACAGGTTACAAGTTCGTTGACACGCGCACCAATTTATTAGAGGTCACGGACACATTGGATGAAAGTGCATTGGATAAATACAGCATGGTACGTGATGCGTGGTTACAACGTCGCGCCGCGCAAATACGTGACGAAGATGGTAGTTACGACAGTATCAGCACGGACAAACCCCAAGAACCAAAGCGCACCTTGACGCAATAAAATCGATACCAATTGATGCCTCAATGGGATGGGTCAACGAAACCCATGGTTGGGTATTATAGAAACACACAACCCACCGCTAACGGGTGGGGTTATTTTTTGAGAGGTCAATATGTTCAATACAAGTAAATGGTTTAAAAAATTCATGATGGTGACAGGTTTTGTCGCGATGGGCGCGTCAGTTGGCAATATCGCGCTCGCCGCGCCCGCCGATGATGTAATTTTTGAGATGAGCCAAAAGATTTTAAAAGACTTGAAAAACAACCCAGGTCTTAAAAACGGTGACAAACAAACTGTGTCAAACTATGTGGATGCCAACATCATGCCACGCGTTAATTTTGCGCGTTGGGTGTCCAATTCTGTGGGACCCGCATGGAATAAAGCCAGCAGTGCAGAGCAAAATGAACTGATGCAAGTGCTGCGTCGATATTTTGTCAGCACGTATTCCAAAAACTTGGTCAATAACCGAGTGACAGCGATTGATGTTTATCCTGCCAAAGGCAATGAAGTCAAAACCATTGTAAAAACGCCAAACAGCCAAAGCACTGTGGTGTACTACATGGAAAATTCTGGCGGCTGGCGTGTCTATGACATGGCAATTGGTGGCGTGAAAATCTCCAATACCTACCGTGGACAGTTTAAAAACACGGTCAATCGTGGCGGCGTGCCTGCTTTAATCGCGGAACTCAAAGCAAAAACCAAGTAATTGTATACGCCAAGCGTTTTGAGCAAAGCCCGCTTCGGTGGGCTTTTTACATGGGCAAATGCACAGCGCACAGACACAAAGCGCATCAAACGCCGTAGCGATTACAGTTATAATAGTGAACATGATTAGCAAAATAGGCAACCATGACACCTGCAATTCAAGTCAATCAACTCGTCAAACAATACTCCGAACTCACCGCCCTCAATCAAGTCAGTTTTGAGGTCAAGCAAGGTGAGTTTTTCGGACTGCTCGGACCAAACGGCGCAGGCAAAACCACGCTGATTAGCATCCTTGCGGGCTTGGCTCGCGCCACTTCAGGCACGGCAAGGGTGATGGGGTTTGATGTACAAAAAGACTATCCGCAAGCCCGACGCGCACTGGGTGTCGTGCCGCAGGAATTGTCGTTTGACCCGTTTTTCACCGTGCATGAAACACTCAAGTGGCAATCGGGTTATTTTGGCATCAAAAACAACCAAGCATGGATTGATGAACTTCTTGAGCACTTAGGGCTGACCGATAAAGCCGATGTCAATATGCGCGCACTGTCGGGTGGAATGAAGCGGCGCGTTTTGGTCGCGCAGGCTTTGGTACACCGCCCAAAAGTGATTATATTGGATGAGCCGACGGCGGGCGTGGACGTCGAATTGCGCCAATCGCTGTGGGCATTTATCTCGCGCTTGCACCGCGAAGGCCACACCATCATCCTCACCACGCATTACTTAGAAGAAGCCGAGCAATTGTGCGAGCGCATCGCTATTTTGAAAAAAGGCGAGGTGGTCGCATTGGATCGAACCTCAACCTTATTGCAACAACTCGCAGGTGTGCGCTTAGTGGTCAAAACGCACAATGAATTAAACCTTGATGCACTGCCTGCCGAAATTCAAGCGATGAACACACAAAACGCCAACAAACGCCACAACTTCACACTCAACAACGCCAGTCAAGTCGAGCAAGTGCTCGCCAGCGTGCGCATGGCAGGCGGAGAATTAGAAGATGTGTTGGTCTCACAAGCCGATTTAGAAGATGTATTTGTCAAATTGGTCAGCCCCACCTCATTAGTGGGGGGCAAATAATGTACGCCACTTGGACACTGTTTCTCAAAGAAATCCGTCGCTTTTGGAAAGTCGGCGTGCAAACCGTTGCCGCACCTGTGATGACCGCGTTTTTATACCTACTGATATTCGGTCACGCGCTCTCTGGGCGCGCGCCATCATTGGGCGGGGTTGAATACACCGCTTTTCTCGTACCGGGATTAATCATGATGAGCGTGCTGCAAAACGCCTTTGCCAACGCCTCATCCTCGCTGATTCAGTCCAAAGTCATGGGCAATATGGTGTTTCTATTACTCACGCCTTTGCGCCCGATACAAATTTTCATCGCCTACGTTGGCGCGGCCATCGTGCGTGGTGTGGTGGTCGGGTTGGGCGTGTTGCTGTGTACCGTGTGGTTCGTTGATATGAATGGCATCAGCCATGTGGTGTGGATGTTGGTGTTTTTGTTGCTCGGCTCGGCATTGTTGGGGGTGATGGGTTTGCTCGCGGGGATTTGGGCGGAAAAATTTGACCAACTCGCCACCTTTCAAAACTTCATCATCATGCCGGCGACCTTTTTGTCGGGCGTGTTTTACTCCATCCACAGCCTACCGAATTTTTGGCAAAAAGCCACCCACCTCAATCCGTTTTTCTACATGATTGATGGTTTTCGCTACGGATTTTTCGGGGTTTCGGATGTCAACCCGTGGTTGAGTTTGGGCATGGTGGGCGTTGCTTTGGTGCTCGTGTCCGCCCTGACTTTGGTGTTGTTGGCGCGAGGGTATAAAATGCGCTATTGATGACTTTAAGGCGCATGAATGAGCCCATTAAAACCCCAACCCCTGTTTCACCACAAACGATGAAAACCCTTGTAATCGCTTGGGAAAATCGAAATTGTCAAGGTATAATACGGTCTCAATCAAGCAACCGAACCCATTTGGACAGCGCATGGACAACCCCACCCCCGAGCAACTACAGCAGTATATTCGTGACGGCATCGACTGCACACACATCGATATCAATGGCGATGGGCGGCATTTTTATGCGACGATTGTCTCGCCTGCGTTTGAGGGTATGCGCACCTTGGCGCGCCAACGCGCGGTGTACGCCGCACTCGGTGATAAAATTTTAGGCAACGATGCGCACATCCACGCATTGTCAATGAAGACTTACACGCCGAGTGAATGGGTGGCAGAGCAAGCCAAGTAAATCTTCACTCAATCCAGCAAAGCATTCAACCACTGATTACACCGATTATTTAGGACACCCAATGGAACAACTCAAAATCACAGGCGGCGCGGGCAAATTGCGTCTCAATGGTGACATTCGCGTGGGCGGCGCAAAAAACGCTACGCTGCCGATTATGTGCGCCACTTTGCTCACGGGCGACCCTGTGCAGTTGCGCAATGTACCGAACCTGCGCGATATTCGCACCACGATGAAATTGTTGCGCGAACTCGGCGTGGATGTCTCGCCATTGGAGCACGATAAAATCACCATCCATGCGTATGGCTCGATTAGCACCAAGGCAACCTATGATTTGGTCAAAACCATGCGCGCATCGATTTTGGTCTTGGGGCCTTTGTTGGCGCGTTTTGGCGAAGCATGGGTGTCTTTACCGGGTGGTTGCGCGATTGGTGCGCGACCTGTGGATCAACACATCAAGGGCTTGCAAGCCATGGGCGCGAAAATCACCATTGAGCATGGCTATATTCACGCGCAGGCTCCGATTGGTGATACAGGCGAGTATGGCGCGGGCGGACGACTCAAAGGCGGCGCGCGCATCACCACCGACATGATTACCGTGACGGGCACAGAAAATTTACTGATGGCGGCGGTCTTGGCGGATGGGCAAACGATTTTAGAAAACGCCGCGTGCGAACCAGAAGTCACTGACTTGGCAAACATGCTGGTGGAAATGGGCGCGAAAATCTCAGGTATCGGCACACACCGACTGGTGATTGATGGGGTTGAGCGTTTGCACAGCGTGTCGCACAAAGTCGTCTCCGACCGCATCGAGGCGGGTACTTTTTTGTGCGCAGTCGCGGCAACGGGTGGCGATATTCGCTTGACCCATGTGGATCCAGAAATCATGGATGCAACCCTTGATAAACTGCGCGAAATGGGCGTGCAATTGGAAGTGGGTACAGACTGGATCCGCGCGAAAATGGAGGGTCGCCCCAAACCCGTCAACATCCGCACCACCGAATACCCAGGCTTTGCCACCGACATGCAGGCGCAGTTCATGGCAGTCAACGCGATTGCCGATGGCACATCACGCGTGACCGAAACCATTTTTGAAAACCGCTTCATGCACGTACAGGAACTCAATCGTTTGGGTGCAAACATCGAAATTGAAGGCAACACCGCGATTACCCACGGGGTTGAAATGCTCTCAGGCGCGGTGGTGATGGCGACTGATTTGCGCGCGTCGGCGAGCCTCGTGATTGCGGGCTTGGTGGCGCAAGGCATAACGATTGTTGACCGAATTTATCACCTTGACCGCGGCTACGAGCAAATGGAAGCCAAACTCAACGCCGTCGGCGCGCAGATTGAGCGCGTGACGGGTGCGGGTGAGGAAGATATTTAAGACAAGAGCTGCTACGGGAAACCAAAATGACCGATTCAAACATGCTCACTTTAGCCCTGTCCAAAGGGCGAATTTTTGAAGAAACCCTGCCGATGTTGCGTGCGGCGGGGATTGAAGTGCTCGAAGACCCCGAATCCTCGCGCAAACTCATCATTCAGACCAACGATGCCAATCTGCGCGTCATCATTGTGCGCGCCTCGGATGTACCGACCTATGTGCGCTACGGCGCGGCGGACTTCGGCGTGGCGGGTAAAGACGTTTTAATGGAATCGGGTATGGAAGGCTTATACAGCCCGATTGATTTGCGCATTGCCAAATGTCGCATGTCGGTCGCGGTGCAAAACGGCTTTGATTACGAAGCGGCGGTCAAGCAAGGCGCGCGCCTGCGCGTGGTCACCAAATACATCGAAACCGCCAAAGCGCATTTTGCCGCCAAAGGCGTGTATGTCGATTTGATTAAACTCTACGGCTCGATGGAATTGGGGCCGTTGGTTGGATTGGGCGATGCGATTGTCGATTTGGTCAGCACAGGCAACACCCTGCGCGCCAACAACCTCGTGGAAGTCGAACACGTCTGTGACATTTCTTCGCGCCTCATCGTCAACCAAGCCTCACTCAAACTCAAAGCCGCGCGTTTGCGCCCGATATTGCAGGCGTTTGAACCAGCAGCCAGCCAGACGTGATTTTGTGCGGGTCAAACATTTTGCCTGTCTTTGCAGGATTTAATGATAAAGAAATATCATGGAACACCAAAACTTGAACGTATCCGTACTCACCCTATCCACGACTCAGGCAAATTTTGACGTAGCGTTACAAGCGCGTTTGCATTTTGACGACAGCATCGATGCGGGCATCCAAACCGCTGTGACCGAAATCATCGCGGCGGTGCGTGCGCGGGGTGATGCCGCAGTGATTGAGTACACCAACCGTTTTGACCGCGTGCATGTTGCAGAGATGCAAGCACTCACCCTCACACAGGCTGATTTAAAATCAGCGTTCGATGAGTTGGGCGAGGTACAAAAAGCCGCATTACAAGCCGCCGCTGGACGCGTGCGCAACTACCACATTGCGCAAAATCAAGCCAGCGGACAGTCTTGGTCATACACCGAGACGGACGGCACGGTATTGGGGCAAAAAGTCACACCACTGGATCGTGTTGGCATCTATGTGCCAGGGGGCAAAGCCGCCTATCCGTCGTCGGTATTGATGAATGCAATTCCTGCGCACGTTGCGGGTGTGACTGAAATCATCATGGTCGTACCCACGCCCGATGGTGTGCGCAACCCGCTCGTGCTTGCGGCGGCGTATGTCGCAGGTGTGAACAAAGTGTTCACCATCGGCGGCGCGCAAGCGGTTGCTGCACTTGCCTATGGTACGGACACTGTGCCGCGCGTGGATAAAATCGTCGGGCCAGGCAACGCCTTTGTCGCCGAAGCCAAACGTCGTGTGTTTGGTCAAGTCGGTATTGACATGATTGCCGGCCCGTCCGAAATTCTCGTGATTGCCGATGGCTCCACGCCTGCCGATTGGGTGGCGATGGATTTATTTTCGCAAGCCGAGCACGATGAACTCGCACAATCCATCTTGCTGTGCCCGTCTGCCGAGTACATCACCGAGGTGCAAAACGCCATTCACCGATTGATTGCCGACATGCCGCGTGCCGAAGTCATCCGCACTTCGTTGCAAAACCGTGGCATATTGATACAAACGCGCGACATGAATGAAGCCTGTGACATTGCCAACCGCATCGCGCCTGAACACTTAGAAATTTCAGTGGTAGACACCGCACAAGCCAACACCTATGCCGACCAAATTCGCCATGCAGGCGCAATCTTTATCGGGCAATATACCTCCGAATCGCTCGGTGACTACTGCGCAGGGCCGAACCACGTTTTGCCCACTTCAGGCACAGCACGATTCTCCTCACCGCTGGGCGTGTACGACTTCCAAAAACGCTCATCCATCATCCAAGTGAGTAAACAAGGCGCGCAAACGCTCGGCAAAATTGCTTCGACTTTGGCGCATGGAGAAGGTTTGACCGCGCATGCACGGAGTGCGGAATTGAGGTTGAAGTAAGCACAGAGTGTAATAAGCGTAGGTTTTATCTATCGGTTATGGGGTGAGGTATTTTTTGAATAATACTTTAGAGGAGCAGTAAAATGAAGCCATGGTATTTATCCATTTTGGTGGTGTTTTTGAGTATTTGGCAAGTAGGTTGTATGAATACGGTTTCCTCCCAGAAAGATCTTACTGGTTTGTACAAAATGTTAGACAATGATCCAAATGAGGCAAAAAAATTCAAGATTGTTAGTCGAATGTATCAAGCCACTGATGATATGTTGGTGTATTGTTCAAAACTCCCACCAGAGCAGCTCGATGAGCACAAAAAAACGGTGGCTCAACTTTGGAATACTTTCCCTAAGTATAGAGAATTGATACTTAATTCTCCATACTATCCAATTGCACAACAAAAAAACCATAGCAAACCCAATGAGTACGGTCTTGCACCTGAGGTGTATCAGACGGAATGTAAATATTATCAAGACTTAATACAGGACATCACTCAAGACTCAGAGCAAATTAAGAGTGACCTTGAAATTCTTGAGTACCGAAGCAATTCATAAGGGAAAATGAACTATTTCGCGTATGGTGACGCATCCTCTAAATAAATAACTCATTATGAATAACCACATCAACCACATCCGCCCCGAAGTCCTTGCCATGGGCGCATACCATGTCCCCGATGCATCGGGTTTGATTAAACTCGATGCGATGGAGAATCCTTATACTTTGCCCGAGGATTTGAAGGCGCAGTTGGCGGCGCATTTGGCGCAGGTGGCGTTGAACCGCTATCCCGTGCCGTCCTACACCGTGCTCAAGGATGCTTTGCGTGAGTACGCACACATCCCTGCGGACAAGGACATCATGCTGGGCAATGGCTCGGATGAGTTGATTGCGATACTCTCGCAAGCGGTGTCTAAACCCAATGAGACCGTCACGGTGCTCGCGCCTGCGCCGAGTTTTGTGATGTACAAGATGTCGGGTTTGTTCAATCATTTAAGCGTGGTTGAGATTGCGCTCAATGCCGATGATTTTTCACTCGATGTGGATGCTTTTATCGCGGCAATTGAGCAACACAAACCTGCTTTGGTGTATTTGCCGTTCCCAAATAACCCCACAGGTAACTTATTTGATGCGTCCGCCATGCGCACCATCATTGCAGCCGCAAAAGACAGCATTGTGGTGGTCGATGAGGCGTATCAACCGTTTGCCTTGGATACTTGGATGAGCCAACTGGGTGAGTTTGACAACCTACTGGTGATGCGCACCGTGAGTAAACTCGGTTTAGCAGGCATCCGTTTGGGCTATATGGCGGGCAGTTCTGCGTTGATTTCTGAACTCGATAAGGTCAGACCACCGTATAATGTCAATGTGTTGACCGAAGCAACCACGACGTTTGTACTCAAACACGCCGATGTATTGGCGCAGCAGGCGGACAGCATTCGCGCCGAACGCTCGCGGGTGTGCGCTGCATTGGCACAGATGTCGGACGTGCGCGTGTATGAGACTGCGGCCAACTTTGTGCTGATTCGCTTGAGCGAAACGGTGTCTGCCGATGATGTGTTTGTTGGGATGCGTGAGCGCGGGGTGTTGATTAAAAACATGAGCCATGCGCACGCGCTGTTGCACAATTGTTTGCGCATCACCATCAGTACGCCTGAGGAAAATGCTGCAATGTTGGCGGCGTTACAAGCGAGTATGTAATGTGCGGTGTGTGGCGCACACCGATGAATTGCCTCATGAATCAAGCCCGCCCGCAATGACGGCGAAATGATTGGTGAAAGAATACTTTAGAATTTTCAAGGGAAATAAAATGACCCAAGCAAACAGAACAGCAAACATCACCCGCAACACCTCTGAAACCCAAATTTCCGTGGCTTTGAATTTGGATGGCACGGGCGTGGCTCAGTTGAACACAGGCGTGCCGTTTCTCGACCACATGCTTGATCAAATTGCTCGTCATGGTTTGATGGATTTGACCATCACCGCCAAAGGCGACACGCACATTGATGACCACCACACCGTTGAAGACATTGGCATTGCGCTGGGTCAAGCGTTTGCCAAAGCAGTCGGTGACAAGCGCGGCATGGTGCGCTACGGTCACGCGTATGTGCCACTGGACGAGTCACTCTCGCGTGTGGTGATTGATTTTTCGGGTCGCCCAGGTTTGCTGCTCAACGCGGAATTCACTCGCGCGCGCGTCGGTGCGTTTGATGTGGATTTGGTCAGCGAGTTTTTTCACGGCTTTGTCAACCATGCGGCGGTGACCTTACACATTGATAATTTGCGCGGCGTGAATGCGCACCATCAAATCGAAACGATTTTCAAAGCCTTCGGGCGTGCACTGCGCATGGCGGTGGCGATTGATGCGCGTGCCGCCGATGTGGTGGCTTCAACCAAAGGAACCTTGGTTGGTTAATCCCAGCCCAAGATTATGGACGCGTTTAAAATCTTTATCGCACTGATTGCCTTGGTCAATCCTTTGGGCGTGTTGCCGATGTTCATCAGCTTGACGCAGGATTTCACGCCTGCGCAAAAGCAGCGTGCGATTCGCACAGCGGCGTTCACTGTAGCGTTGGTGATTGGCACTTGCGCGCTTTTGGGCGAGCAAATCATTAAATTCTTTGGCATTTCAACTGCCTCTTTGCAGGTTTCGGGTGGCTTATTGATTTTGTTGATGTCTTTGTCCATGCTCAACGCACAGCCCTCTGGCGCAAAAACCACCGTCGAGGAGCGCGACGAGGCGGAGCACAAAGACACCATCGGTGTGGTACCGCTAGGCATTCCGTTGTTGACAGGCCCAGGCGCGATGAGCACGGTGATTGTCTTGGCAGGCAAATCCCACCACGCGAGTGACTATGCCGCGCTTATTGGCAGTGGTGTGGTGATTGCGGCATTGGTGTGGCTCACCTTGCAAATGGCGCAGCCCATTGCGCGGGTGATGGGACGCACGGGGATTAATATTGCCACGCGGATTATGGGCTTGCTCGTGGCGGCGGTGGCAGTGGAGTTTATTGTTGAGGGTTTAAAAACCATGCTGCCTGCGCTTGCGGGTTAAGCATTGCCAAACAACATCAACCGTTGAATTTTTGAATGACAGTGAAATGAATTTAATCGCAATTTTAGACTACGGCATGGGCAATTTGCGCAGTGTCGCGCAGGCGATGAAAACCGCCGCGCCCGATGCCGACGTGCAGATTACGGGCAACCCCGATGTGGTGCGTCAAGCCGAACGCATCATCCTCCCTGGGCAGGGCGCGATGCCCGACTGTATGGCGCATCTGCGTGAGAGCGGCTTGCTCGAAGCCCTCACCGAATCAGCGCAAACCAAACCCATGCTCGGCGTGTGTGTCGGCGAACAAATGCTGTTCGGTCATGCCGAAGAAGGCAACTCGCACGGCTTGGGCTGGTTCGCGGGCGAAGTGGTGCGTTTCAAAGTCGAGGATGCCGTCGATGAAAACGGCGCGAAACTCAAAGTGCCGCACATGGGTTGGAACACCGTGCGCCAAACCCGCGCGCATGCGCTGTGGGCAGGCATTCCTGACCACACGCATTACTACTTCGTGCACAGTTATTATGTCTCACCGTTTGACGCGGATTTAACCGTCGGCGAATCGGTGTATGGCGCGCCATTTACCTGCGCGGTCGCGCGGGACAATATCTTCGCCACCCAATTTCACCCCGAAAAAAGCGGTGATTTGGGTTTGCAAATTTATCGCAATTTTGCGGGGTGGAAGCCATAATGATTCAATATCAATTTTTCCCGCGCTCGCATGGAATGACGGAACAAATGAAGCGAGTTGTAACTTGTTTTGAAAACCAACATGCGTTGATTGATTCAAGTCAGCATACTTTAGCAAGCAATGAGGTATTGACCCAGTTGTCTGTTGACTTAATTGATGCTGGATTTTTTGTAGAAATGAGTAAAACGAAAGAAGATAAAATAAACGTCCCAGTTTTGTTTGGATTAAACAACAAAATTGATAAATTTTTTAACGCCGATGCATTGAGTCATGATGGGAAAATTGTGATTGAGGTTGAAGCAGGGCGCGCGGTGATTAATAATCAATTTTTGAAAGATATTTTTCAAGCATGCATGATGCATGAAGTTGAGTACTTGGTGATTGCAGTGAGAAATATGTACCGTGCGAACAACGATTTTGAGTCTGTTAAAACCTTTTTAGAAACACTGTATATTTCGAACCGTTTGCATTTGCCTTTAAAAGGCATATTATTGATTGGCTACTAAGTAGCTGATTTATTTTAACTTTTATGGAAGATAGTACAAAATGTTGTTAATCCCAGCAATTGACTTAAAAGACGGCCAATGTGTCCGCTTGCAACAAGGCGAAATGGACAGAGTCACTGTGTTTTCGGATGCGCCTGAGCAAATGGCTGCGCATTGGGTGGCGCAGGGTGCGCGCCGCTTGCATTTGGTGGATTTAAACGGTGCGTTTGCGGGTAAGCCTGTGAATAAACCAGCGATTGCCGCGATTTTAAAAGCGGTCGGCAACGATATTCCCGTGCAAATCGGCGGAGGCATTCGCGATCTCGAGACCATTGAAAAATACTTGGATATGGGGATTTCCTACGTCATCATTGGTACGGCTGCGGTGAAAAACCCCGGATTTTTACAAGAGGCGTGCATCGCGTTTGGCGGACAGGTGATTGTCGGTTTGGATGCCAAAGACGGTAAAGTGGCGACCGATGGTTGGAGCAAAATCACGGGGCACGAAGTCACGGATTTGGCGAAGAAATACGAGGACTACGGCGTGAACTCGATTATTTACACCGACATCGGGCGTGACGGGATGTTACAAGGCATCAATATCGAAGCCACAGTGAAACTCGCGCAAGCGTCCACCATCCCTGTGATTGCCTCGGGCGGATTGTCGAATATGGCGGATATTGATGGTCTGTGTGCGGTCGAAGGCGAGGGTGTGGAAGGTGTGATTTGCGGCCGCGCGATTTACAGTGGTGATTTGGATTTTGCCGCCGCGCAAAAACGCGCCGATGAATTGATGGAATCGTAAATGTTAACCAAACGAATTATCCCTTGCTTGGATGTCACTGCGGGTCGCGTGGTCAAAGGCGTGAACTTTGTCGGTTTGCGCGACGCGGGCGATCCTGTGGAAATCGCGCGTCGCTACAATGAGCAAGGCGCGGATGAATTGACTTTTCTCGACATCACCGCCACCAGTGATGACCGCGATTTGATTTTACACATCATCGAGGATGTGGCTTCGCAAGTGTTCATCCCGCTGACGGTCGGTGGTGGTGTGCGCAAGGTTGAGGACATTCGCCGACTGCTCAACGCAGGTGCGGACAAGATTTCAATGAATTCCTCCGCGGTTGCCAATCCGCAGTTGGTCAAAGATGCGGCGGATAAATACGGCTCGCAGTGCATTGTGGTGGCGATTGATGCCAAGCGTAAGGCAGATTCACCCGACGACAATCCACAGTGGGAAGTATATACCCACGGTGGGCGCAACAACACGGGCATTGATGCGGTACAATGGGCAGTTCAGATGAATGCCCTCGGCGCAGGCGAGATTCTGCTCACGAGTATGGACAGGGACGGGATGCAAAATGGTTTTGATTTGGCATTGACCCGTGCGGTGTCGGATGCGGTGAGTATTCCTGTGATTGCTTCGGGCGGTGTGGGTAATTTACAACATCTGGCCGATGGCATTAAACTGGGACACGCCGATGCGGTGTTGGCTGCGAGTATTTTTCATTTCGGTACGTATACGGTCGCACAGGCCAAAGCATTTATGGCGGCGCAAGGGATTTGCGTGCGCTAAGCAACACATTTGGACAGCACGTCATTGCGATGAATTCGCGATGCCATTTTTAAAGTTGTGAGAGCAGTGATGGTAGAAAATTTAAATCGTATCAACTGGGATGAGCAAGGTTTGGTTCCTGTGATTGCGCAAGAGCACACCTCGGGTAAAGTGTTGATGTTTGCATGGATGAACCGCGAGGCCTTACAAAAAACCATTGAGACGCGCACGGCGGTGTATTTTTCGCGCTCACGTCGTCGTCTTTGGTACAAGGGCGAAGAGTCGGGTCATGTGCAACACGTCAAGTCCTTGCGCATGGATTGCGACCAAGATGTGTTGCTCATCGGGATTGAGCAGGTCGGTGATATTGCTTGCCACACAGGGCGCAACAGTTGCTTTTTTGAGCACTTTAATTTCGATGCGCAGACATGGGAAGTCACCGAGCCTGTGTTAAAAGACCCTGAGGATATTTATCAACACACCCCAGAGAGCATTAAAGAGAACATCACATGAACATGCAAACAACTTTTGAGCAGTTGACGGCGACCATTGCCGCGCGAAAAAATGTCAGTCCCGAGACTTCCTACGTGGCAAAATTGTTCCACAAAGGTGCGGACAGCATCCTCAAAAAAATTGGCGAGGAAGCCACCGAGGTGGTGATTGCCGCCAAGGACAATGACCGCGAGCACATCGTGTACGAGTCGGCTGACTTGATGTTTCATCTGATGGTCATGTTGGCGCAGTATGATTTGAGTTTGGCTGATGTCGCGGCTGAATTGGCGCGACGCGAGGGATTATCGGGTTTGACAGAAAAAGCCGCGCGCGCGCAGTAAATTGGATGATGAATAGACAGGGGAGATATGATGAGTACGGATTGTATTTTTTGTAAAATCGTCGCAGGACAAATTCCATCGACCAAGGTGTATGAGGACGATGAGTTCTACGCATTCAAAGACATCCATCCTGCCGCGCCGATTCATATTTTATTAATCCCCAAAGTGCATATTGCAACCTTGGTGGACTGTACGACTGAGGCGCATCAAGCCATGCTCGGGCGCATGATGACACTCGCACCGAAAATCGCGGCGGACAATGGCGCGCCAGCCTTGCCAGAAGGCGGGCATCGGGTGGTGATGAATGTCGGTCCCGCAGGCGGGCAGGAGGTGTATCATGTACATTTGCATATCCTCGCAGGTGCGCGCCCTTGGCGCGGATTTGCGGCGGGTGAATAATTTTATCAGGAGAACAAAATGGGTGGATTTAGTTTAACGCATTGGATTATTTTATTGGTCGTGGTGGTATTGATTTTCGGTACCAAAAAACTGCGCAACACAGGTCGTGATTTGGGCGAAGCGGTCAAAGGCTTCAAAGACGGCATGAAGGGCGAAGAAGAAAAATCCGCCAAATCGCTCGAAGATGCAAGCACGGTTGAAGCCGACATCAAAGACAAATCGCACAGTGCGTGATGATGGTGAGATAAGGCATGATAGATTTGGGGTTGTCTAAAATCGCGATCATCGCGGTGGTTGGCTTGATTGTCTTGGGCCCTGAGCGTTTGCCGAAAGTGGCGCGAATCGCGGGCACGCTGTTTGGGCGCGCGCAACGCTACATCAGCGCGGTCAAAGCCGAGGTCACCGAGCAGATGAACGCCTCTGAATTGAATGAACTCAAAGACATGGCAAAATCAGTCGGCGACGACCTCAAATCTGCCGAGCAACAGGCGCGTCAGTCGTGGCAAAACACCCGCAACGAATTGAACCAAACCTATCAAGCGTTATCAGCAACGAACGTGGGTGATTTGCAAAAACCCGTTGATGCCAGTGCGTATCAAAATGCCCTCGCGATTGCACGCGCGCGCCGCACGGGTCGGGCGAGTTGGGCGGTAAAAACCCAACGCACGCCTGCGTGGTTCAAGGCACACAATCGCATTCCCAAGCGCGTTTTGTCTGAGGCAGCGCGCATGAAAAAACACCGCTCGCATCAGGCGAATGTGCGTGCAGTGAAAAATAGTTTTTTTGAATAAACACCCTGTTGTGATATTCAGAATTGAATCAAATTCCAAGTCACATTTTGCATCCAGCCCAAAGCACATGACCTCAAACCTCCCGCCCCCCGAAACAGAAACCGACCACCTCGCAGGTTGGATGGGACATTTGGTTGAACTGCGCACGCGCATTGTGCGCGCATCTGTGGCGGTTTTGTTGGTGTTCTTGGTGTTGTTTTACTGGCGCAACCAAATCTTTGGTTTTTTCTCCGCGCCCATGCTTGCCAGCCTGCCCGAGGGTGCGCGCATGATTTCCACCGAAGTGACCTCGAACTTTTTTGTGCCGATTAAGTTCGCGCTGTGGGTGGCGTTTGTGATTGCCCTACCCGTGGTGCTGTATCAGGTGTGGGCGTTTGTCGCTCCTGGGTTGTATGCGCGTGAGAAAAAATTGGTGATACCTGTAGTGACTTCATCGTATTTATTGTTTTTAATCGGTACGGCGTTTGCTTACTTTTTGGTGTTCCCAACCGTGTTTCACTTTATGGCGCAAATCACCCCATTGGGCGTGGAAATGGCGACCGATATTGACAACTATTTGAGTTTTGGTCTGACCATGTTCTTGGCGTTTGGTTTGGCGTTTGAAGTGCCTGTGGTGGTGGTGGTCTTGGTCAAATTGGGCTTTGTCAGTGTCGCACAACTCAAAAACGCGCGTCCCTATATGATCGTTGGCGCGTTTGCCGTCTCGGCTTTGGTCACGCCGCCCGATGCGGTGTCGATGCTCTTGCTCGCCGTGCCCTTGGTGGTTTTGTATGAAGTTGGGGTTTTCGTGGCGCACTGGGTCGCGCCCAAAGTGGATTTAGAAACAGAAGATTGATATGAACACAGCACAACAATTTATCGAATTTGCCGTCAAACAAGAGGTTTTGCGCTTTGGTGAATTTAAAACCAAAGCGGGGCGTTTATCGCCGTATTTTTTTAATGCGGGTCTGTTTTACGATGGCGCGAGTTTGCAGCAATTGGCCGAGGGCTATGCGCGGGTTTTGTTGGATAAAATCGCAACGGGTTTTCAATTTGATGCCCTGTTTGGACCTGCATACAAAGGCATCACTTTGGCAGCAGCCACTGCAATGGCGTTGGCACAAAAGGGACACAACATCCCCTACGCCTACAACCGCAAAGAAGCCAAAGACCACGGCGAAGGTGGTACGCTGGTCGGTGCGCCGCTGGCGGGCAAGCGCGTGGTGATTGTCGATGATGTGATTTCGGCGGGCACTTCGGTACGTGAGTCAGTGAACATGCTCAAAGCCGCAGGTGCAACGCCTGTCGCGGTATTGATTGCCTTAGACCGCATGGAAAAAAGTGGTACGGCGCAGGATGTGGGCGAGTTTTCTGCGGTGCAAATGGTGGAAAAAGACTTTGGTATCCCTGTGTTTGCGATTGCCAACTTGAGCGATTTAATGACCTATTTGGACGCGCAATCCGCACCCGAATTGACCCAATACCAACATGCGGTCAAACAATACCGCGCGAACTACGGTATTTAAATTACGCCGCCACCCACCGCGCGGGGCGCAAGCCGTACAGTGCATTGCCCAAACGAATGTTCTGTGCGCAGCGCAAATCATCCAGTGTGAGCACTCGCTCTTGTGCATGGAATGACGCATCGTTTAAAGTGTGGGCTCTTTGAACACTGGGCAACACACCACACGACAGCGGTGGTGTGTACCAATTCCCATCGAGTTGCACAAAAATACACGAGCGCGCCCCTTCAGTCACCTCGCCTTTTTCATTGAGGAAAACACAATCAAATAAATTCTGAGATTTGGCTTGCGCCAGCGCACGGTGATACAACTGGCGCATGGAGGTTTTATGCGCCAACATCGGATTTTGGCTGTGGGTGCGTTCGGGATAAATCGCAAAATCCAAGACTTCAGGCAATTTTTCCAAAGGCGTGGTCTGCGTTTGAAAAACACCAGCCGTGCTCAACGACAAGCGCAATCGATAGCCTGCATCAGATTGAATCGGCACGCAGGCAGACTCAATCGCTTGTGCAAACGCCGCATCAGACCACACAAATCCGAGTGTAGACGCACTGTGTTTCATACGCTGGTGATGCAATGTGAGCATGGCTTGCGCAATGCTTGTCTTTTCAACGCGCATGGTTTCAATCAATTCAAATGCGCTCGTATGCCGCGCAAAAAACTGGCTTTTGAGCACACACTCATCCCATTCATCCACAGCAACCGAATCATAAGTAATCCCCGCACCGACCGAGCCTTGTATCTGCCAGTGGTGGATGCCCAATGCGTCTTTTGTCGGCACGGCACTGGTCTCGAGGGTGCGAATCGCCACGTTGAACCGTGCACGGTAGGTGTCGGGCGAAGCTCCTTGCTCTATCAATCCAAGCGCACCGCAATACGCGCCCCTTGCATATGGTTCAATGCTTTGAATGATTTTTAAGGTTTCGTGTTTGGGTGCGCCTGTAATCGAACCGCAGGGAAACAGTGCGTCGAACACCTGCCACAGACTCGGTTGTTCGGATAAACGCGCCTGTACCGTTGAGGTCATTTGCAACACCGTCCCATGCGCATGGACGCTGAACAAATCGGGTACGGTGACGGTCGTGGTTTGCGGTAAACGCGCCACATCATTGCGCATTAAATCGACAATCATTAAATTCTCAGCGCGGTTTTTGGGGTCGTTGGCCAACGTTTGCGCACGTTGCGCTGTTTCCTCCGATGTTTGACCAACCGATGCCGTGCCTTTCATCGGACGCGTGCGCAAGGTGTGCTCGTCGAGTTCAAAAAACAGTTCGGGCGAGAAGGACAACACACTGGTTTCAGGGAATAAACACACACCACCATAAGCAATATTGGCATCCTGCACGCCATGCGCAAAGCAAGCGTACAGCGCATGGTCAGGGTGGTTCGGTGAAAACGCCCGCAACTGTGTGCGGTACGCATGGGTTAGGTTGACTTGATAGGTTTGCCCATCGGCAATGCGCTCGCTGATATCGCGCACATCGCACTCAAATTGCTCAAGCGTGGTGTGCGCGTGGGCGGTGTCCAAGTGCCATGACACAGCCTCTGAATGCGCGCGCAACCAACTCAAAGCCTCGCTGCGCGTCATCGATTCGGATGATTTGAACGCGACCGCCTGCAACCACGGTGTGGTGCTTAGAGCCGCATCGGCGCGTGGTTTGTCAACGAGCGGCAAATGCTCGGAGGCAGAAAACGCGCTGTACGCCTCAAACGACAAGTTGAGTACAACAAACCACCCAGATTGCGCGCTGGCTTGAATGTCGTGCAAATCTTCGCGCAATTGTTCAACCTGCTGCGCATGTTCGCGTGCATGGGTTGGCGTAGAAGGCGCATGAATCACCCAACTGCGCTGCGCGTTTTGCAACAAACGACAGCCCGCATTTGATTCATCGGAATCAAACAGCAATGCGCAAAGATCAGTGAGTGGACGGGTCATGTTTGGTTCATGTTTGGTGTGTGCGGTATGAAAAAAAGCCACCGTAGTATAGTGGCTTTTTTATCATTTCATTGGATGTTTCAATTAAAACAAAGGTCGTTTGCCATCTGTGTGCGCTGGCGCAGGGGGGTTCACTGCGGGCGCATCCACATCCGACTTGAGTTCATCCGCCACACTGACAAACGCTGGGCTGATGATGGGCGCGGGGGTCTCTGGCTTGGCTTCGGCATCCGCTGTATCATCAGCAGGCACATCGTTCGCTGAGTCGGCGTTGACCGTTGGTGGTTTCGGTGGACGCGGAGGCAAGCCTGCCATAATGTCCTGTACTTGCTCACGGTCTATGGTTTCCCACTCCATCAGCGCGGCGGTCATGGCCTCAACTTTGTCGCGGTTGTCCTCTAACAATTTACGCGCCAGCGCATACTGCGTGTCCAAGATTTTGCGAATTTCCGCATCCACGCGTTGCTGGGTTTCTTCTGAAACTGCGCGATTAAAACTCATACCGCCCGCACCGCTGTCGTTGTCAATATACACCATCGGTCCGAGGGCATCGGTCATACCGAATTTCGCCACCATATCACGAGCCAATGCTGTGGCGCGTTCAAAATCATTCGATGCGCCCGTACTGCGCGCATTGAGAAACACTTCCTCAGCCGCGCGACCGCCGAACAATACAGCGATTTCATCCAAAATATTGCTCGCGTATTTGGAGTATTTGTCAAACTCAGGCAACTGCCACGTCACGCCCAATGCCCAACCGCGCGGCATGATGGTAACTTTGTGCACAGGGTCAGAGTTGGGCAACAACTCAGCGACCACCGCATGACCCGATTCGTGATACGCCGTGGCGCGGCGTTCTTCTTCGCGCATCACGGTCGAGCGACGCTCAGGTCCCATGAAAATTTTGTCTTTGGCGTCTTCAAAGTCTTGCATTTCAACCAAGCGTTTGTTGCGACGTGCGGCGAACAGCGCGGCCTCATTAACCAAGTTCGCCAAATCCGCACCCGAGAATCCCGGTGTACCGCGCGCAATCACACTGGCGTTGACATCTTTGGCGACAGGTACTTTGCGCATGTGTACGAGTAAAATTTGCTCACGCCCGCGAATATCGGGCAAACCGACATAGACTTGGCGATCAAAGCGACCGGGGCGCAGCAAGGCTTTGTCCAAAACATCGGCACGGTTGGTCGCGGCAATCACAATCACGCCCGAATTGCCTTCAAAACCATCCATCTCAACCAGCATTTGGTTCAAGGTTTGCTCGCGCTCATCGTTGCCACCGCCCGTACCCGAACCACGGTGGCGACCGACCGCATCAATCTCATCGACAAACACAATACACGGGGCTTTTTTCTTGGCTTCCTCAAACATATCACGTACACGTGACGCGCCCACGCCGACGAACATTTCTACGAAGTCAGAACCAGAGACACTGAAAAACGGCACACGCGCTTCGCCCGCAATCGCTTTGGCGAGCAAGGTTTTACCTGTCCCGGGAGGGCCGACCAATAAAATCCCGTGCGGAATGCTACCGCCGAGTTTTTGAAATTTTGCGGGGTCTTTGAGAAAGTCCACCACTTCTTTGACTTCTTCTTTAGCTTCATCACAGCCCGCAACATCCGTGAACGTGATGTTTTTCGCAGAGTCGTCTTGCAGACGCGCGCGCGATTTACCGACCGACATCATGCCGTTTTTACCGCCATTCATTTGGCGCATCATGAAGAACAGCAAACCACCAATCACGAGAATGGGGAGAAAGGCAAAGAGTAAACTTTGCCAAAAACTGGTGCCTTCAACTTGTCGTCCTGTGACCTTGACGTTGCTTTCCAACAAGGTTTTCACCAAGGTGTTGTCAGGCGGCGAAATCAAATTGAATTTCACGCCCTCATTTGGCGTGACCACAAGTTCATTGCCTTTGATTTCAACCTCTTTGATTTCATTGGCTTTGACCTTGCTGATGAATTCACTGTAACTGACCTCGGGGGCTTTGTTTTTTTGCAAATGTTCGGCTTGCTGGAAGGTGTACCACACCAACATCAAACCCAATGCCCAAAAAAGCCAGCGTGTCCAAGTGTTGCTTTTCAAATCGTGCTCCTAATCGCCGTGCGAAGATATATGAATGCCCCATTGTACGGCAAAATTGCGAATTATTTAAGTCCGCGCCCCAATATGAAGGTTTCTGCTGAGTGCGCACGCGAGGCTTTTGGTTTGCGGATGTGCACTTGTTTGAACAGCGCGCGAAACTGTTTGACAATGCCATCGTACGCCGCGCCATGAAAGGTTTTAATCAGCAACGCACCGTTGGTTTGTAAATGATGCTGTGCAAAATCCAAAGCCAGTTCCGAAATGTGCTCAATCCGTGCCGCATCCACTGAGGCAATGCCTGATAAATTGGGGGCCATATCCGATAAAACAAGGTCAACCTTGGCATTTCCGACCAAATGTTGTAGTTGTTCCAATACCGCATCTTCGCGGAAATCACCCAAGATAAAATCCACATCGGCAATCGGCTCCATTGGCAATAAATCCAACGCAATCACCCGCCCATTCAGTGTACCTTTAGCGGAGAGTTTTTCACGCGCAATTTGCGACCAACTACCAGGGGTTGAACCTAAATCGACGATGACCATACCCGCTTTGATCAAATGATACTCGTCATCGATTTCTTTGAGTTTATACGCTGCGCGCGCGCGATAGCCGTCTTTTTGCGCCATCTTCACGTAGGGGTCATTGATGTGGGCATGAACCCACGAAGCATTGGATTTGTTTTTCTTGGCAGTCATAAACAATATAAACCATCACGGTGTGGTGCGGATTAAGGGATAATGTCGGTCAAACGTATTGTGCGCGACTTGAACCATGCGGCGCATCATTTCAATATATTCAAACAGGCAATCAACGAATGAGCATTTTAACCTTAACTTCCGCCGAGCGTTCGGCTTTGCGCGCACAGGCGCATGAATTATCACCCGTGGTCATGATTGGCGATGCGGGTTTGAGCGAAGCGATCATCAAAGAGACTGAAAACGCATTGACTGTGCACCAATTGATTAAAATCCGCGTGTTCTCGGATGAAAAAGAAACCCGTGCGGGTTATGCGCAAACCATCTGTGAGCGGTTGAATGCGGTACTGGTACAACACATTGGCAAATTATTGGTCATCTACCGTCCCAGCAGTCGCGCACCGAAAAAACAGACCTTCGCACAAAGTCTGATGGGGGATGAGCAGGGCACAAAAACCAAAGGTGCGGGTGTGCGCCGCGTCACCATTGTCAAACAAGCCTCGCCGAATGAACGTCCGCGTGCGAAAAATGTCTTGGTCAAAGGCAATGAGCGTGTGACCCAAGGTGGCAATGTCAAGCGTGCGAAGAAAAAAACCGTGAGCGCGAAAAAAAGCATGGGGTAAAGATTTTTGCACCTTTAGCCCAGAGAACTATTTGGAAACGGCATCAAAAAGTGCTCGCGCTTGCGTTAAATGAACTGTTTGTTGGAATTCAGAATAACCCACACCCGTGTCTAAATACACCACGTTGCCCAAAGCCTGAATTTTTTGGACAGGCGTATGCCCGACCGCCACCACATCCGCGCCAGACACATGGGCGCGGTCGTTGTGCAAAATTTTACTGCGTCGCCACAAAGAGGAAGTCAACAGTTGCTCGTAATATAGGGTATTGGGTTCGCTCAAAATTTGACGCGCTCGCACCCAATCATAGCCCCAAACCTCGGCGTGCACCAAGCCGATGACCCCCTGCGCCGTGTCCACCGACAGCATCAAGGGCAGCGCATCCACCGCATCAATGATGTTTTGCTTGTCGGATTGAGATAAATCCAAGTCATACCACCAATCACCACCGAGCATTCGGTGGAAATCTTCATCCACTTTTTTTGCGTGCGCATCCAACAGCGTTTGTTCGTGATTGCCACGCACCGCATGAAAATATGGGCGCACCAACCAATCTGCCACCTGCTCAGAGAACTCGCCACGGTCAATCAAGTCGCCCACACTGAATAGCCGATCCACGCGCTCATCAAAATCCACGCGCAGCATCGCCTCATCCAATAAGTAAAAACAACCATGAATATCGCCGACAAAAAAATCTCGTCCGTTTGCGTTGAGGTTAAAGTGCTTGAGCATATGGACTTCCGAAATAAAAACTGAAAAAAATGATGCACCATTCACGCGAACTATAGCAGAATACGCGACAAGGATTCGGGCATTGCTTTGTTCATTTGTGTGGTGAACCGCTGCGCCAGCAATAAAATAAACCCCTCGTTTTTGAGGGGTTTATCAATGGATAAGGTATCCGCAAACGTCAGCATTATTTATTTTTCAGTTTAATAATACCCAATGCATCCAAAGCCATCTTTTCGTAAAAAGTTTCGGCAGTGCCTTTTTTAATTTTGTACATAAAGTATTTTTCAAAAGCCACTTTGGCGTAATGCACCCATTTGCCTTCACCAAACCAATTGGTGTTGCGCGGTGGGATTTGTGGCATGGCGACAAAGGCCGCACCACGGTCACCAAAGTCAGCCAAGCAGAAAGCGTTCCACGTCGCTTCTTCGGTCGGCTCTTGCCCATCCAGTTCAGCACGAATATTTTTGGCCGTGGTCAAGCCCATCGACTCAATCATAAAGCCTGTTTTGGGTGTGCCGACAGGCACAGGCGTGGCTTCAACGGGTGGAATCGCTACACACACGCCGATGGCGTAGATGTTTTTATAGGTCGGATTACGTTGTTTTTTATCAATCAAAATGAAGCCACGCGGGTTGGTCAAGCCCTCAATCCCAAATACCGCATCCACGCCTTTAAAGGCAGGCAACATCATGGAGTAGTTGAACGGCAATTCGTGTTCTTTTTTAACCGAGCCATCGTCATTGACTTCAGTCACGAACATTTTACCCGCCTCAACCTTAGTCACTTTCGCATTGCAAATCCATTTGATGCTGCGGTTGCGAAAAATGGATTCTATCATGCCGTTCGAGTCACCCACACCACCCAAACCGAGGTGTCCAATATAGGGCTCAGAAGTGACAAAAGTCATCGGCACTTGGTCGCGGATTTTGCGGCGGCGCAAGTCGGTTTCCATAATCATGCAGTATTCATACGCAGGACCGAAGCACGACGCGCCCTGTACCGCACCGACCACAATCGGTCCAGGTGCTTGTACAAATTTTTCCCAAGTTTCGGCAGATTGAACCGCATGGTCAACGTGGCAAATCGATTCAGTATGACCGCCATGAGGACCAAAACCTTCGATTTCATCAAACGCCAATTTCGGTCCTGTCGAGATGATGAGGTAGTCATAATCGACCGTGCTGCCATCGTCTAATTCAAGTTGGTTTTTTTCTGGGTGTACGCGTTTGACCCCGACACCGATAAAATCAATGTTTTTCTTTTTAAGATACGTTGCCGCATCCAACTCAATGTCTTCACGCTTGCGCCAATTGACCGCAACCCAAGGGTTAGAAGGGGTGAAATGAAAGGTGGGGTTGTTGGATACGACGGTAATTTTGTCCTCTTTACGACCAAAATGACGCATGTCATACGCTTGCGTCATGCCACCCAGACCAGAACCCATAATTACAATATGCGCCATGCTGCTCTCCTTTAAATTATTGACTCTGATACGTCACAACCTCTCGCATTGCATTCATTCAGCACTCGAATAATGTGGCGTGGCACATCAGTTATTTTATGTTGTGAACGTCGGTTTCACTGTTCATGACATAAGAATACGCCCATTGCGAATAAAAACGCAAGCAGTAATTTAAGCAAACAATCAAATAATTTATTAACCAATTGATTAAATGATTATATATCTGCCGGATCCACCTCAATCAGCCAAGTCAGGCGTGGTTTTTGCGCCACAATCGCCTGTTGCCACAAGGGTAAAAACGCTTGTAGGCGCGCACGTGAAGCACACTCCACCAAAACTTGCGCACGTTCGGAATGTTTGACGCGCATCATGTGCATCGGTACGGCGGCGTTGATGGTGATGGTTGTAAACTGTGGCTGCTCGGCAATAATCGCCAATGCCAACTCCCGCGCGGTTTGTGCAAATGCCAGCGCATCTTTGTACGCATCCGCGCCGACCTGAAACAGCGCGTTTGCCCCAAACGGCGGTAAGCCCAACTGTTCGCGCACCATGAGTTCTTCCTGCGCAAACAATTCAAAATCGTGTGCCAACAAATGCGCCCACATGCTGTGTTCCACAAACCTGCTTTGAATCAATACTTCGCCAGCCAGTTGCCCACGCCCTGCGCGCCCGATGACTTGTTGCAGTTGCGCAAACAAACGCTCTGGCGCGCGGTAGTCCTGCGCGAACAAACCGCCATCGACATCCAACACACCGACCACGGTTAAGTTGTCCCAATCATGTCCTTTGGCCAAAATTTGTGTGCCCACCACAATGTCAACTTCGCCCTCGGCAATCTGCGTCAAATGCTTTTCCAATGCGCCTTTGGCACGCGTTGAGTCAGCATCCAAACGCAATACCCGCGCTCGTGGCCAACGCGCTTGTAAGGTCTCTTCCAAGCGTTGCGTGCCCTGCCCCAAAGGCACAATGTCGCTGTTGCCGCAGGTCGGACATTGTTTGGGAATGGCGCGTTGCGTGCCGCAGTGGTGACAGTGCAGGCGACGGGTATTTTTGTGATACACCATATGCGCCGAGCACGCGGTGCAATCGGCCATCCAACCGCAATAAGTACAATACACCACGGGGGCATAACCACGGCGGTTCTGAAAAATCAAACTCATTTGCCCGCGCGACAGCGCGCCGTCAATCGCTTCAACCAGTGGCACGCTCAAGCCCTCTTGCACCGGCAGCTGAGTGGTATTCAATAGATGTATTTTGGGTAAGCTTGCCCCTGCGATGGCGCGGTCGCGCAAAAAATGCAAACCATAGCGACCTGATTGCGCGTTGGCCCATGTTTCAAACGAGGGTGTTGCCGAGCCCAAAATAATCGGAATGTTCAATTGATTCGCGCGGTAAATCGCCACATCACGCGCAGAGTAGCGCACACCGTCTTGCTGGCGATACGAGGCATCGTGTTCCTCATCGACCACGATGGCTTTCAGATGGGGCAGCATGGTCAAAACCGACAGTCGCGTGCCGAGCACCACGCGTGCGTGCCCGTTCGTGGCGCGCCACCATGCGAGCAAACGCGCACCATCATTGAGCCCGCTGTGCAAGGACACCACGCTATCCGAACCAAAACACGCAATCAGGCGTTGTAAAAATTGCGGCGTGAGATTGATTTCTGGCACTAAAATCAACACCTGAGCCGCGTCATCCTCGGACAAAATCTGCGCCAAATACTGTAAATACACTTCGGTTTTACCGCTGCCCGTGACACCAAATAGTAATTGTGGCGCGTGGTTCTGTTGCTGGGTTTGATAAGTACTGCGAGTGCTTAATAAGTCATCCAAAACCCTTTGTTGGGTCGTTGTTAACTGTAAATGATTGGATCGTTGAACGGCGGCAGGACGTTGTTGGTCGCTCTGCCAAGTTTTTTGCCAAGACTGCCAAACCCGTTTGCCTGATTTCAGTTGCCATGTACCCGATGCATCGGGCGCGAAATTTCGCGCCACTCGGAGCTTGTTTGGCAGTGCGGGCAGTGACACCTCGCCCAAACCGCGTTGATAATAGCGCGCCATAAAACGCATCAACTGTAACCAATGTGCATCGGCACGCGGCACACCGGGCACAACTGCGATGACCGATTTGAGTTTGTCGATGGGTACGTCGGAGTGCTCGGCAACCTCAAATACCCAACCAACCACCAAGGGAGGTTCTTTGCCCTTGGCCGCGCGTCCGAACGGCACCAACAACGCGCGCCCAATCCACGCCTCTGGTTGGTCAAGCCCCAATATTTGACCATCGTCACAACGCAACTCGCGCGGCATATAGTCAAACAGTCCCTCCATTGCAACCGTCACGGGGACATCACAGGCGATGCGCAAGACCCAAGTCATGACTTAGCCAAATCTTTGCAAGTTGATTTTAAGTTTAAGAGGCACATCATTGATTTCATTCAATATTTAATATTGCCCACAAAAACTGTGGATAAGTATGTGGGTAAACCGTGTAAAACATCGTTCAAGCCCAATAAAATAAGGCGTTACAACAAAATGACTAATTATTACACATTTGTGAAAATCGATTAAAAACAAGTAGTTGCGTTTATTTTCTGCAAAAAAAGGGGATTAAATCAGCCAAAGGCACGCCCTATGCGCATCACCAACAAAATGTGCGTAAGTCAAGTGAGAAGCGTGGATATTTTAAACAAATTAATAAAATATTTTTGTTAAAACACTTGACAATTATCGACCCTGCGTGCGGTGGATAAATCAGGGCGTTTTTCAAACAAAAGCAAACTTTTTTGAACTGAACCATCCAAACAAGCCCGACCAAAATGCTCAGCAATCAAAAAAACAACTTAAAAAACGCAACCCCTATAAAAACCACTATTTCCAAAGCGACGGCAAATGAGTTGATTCGTGTTTTGTTTCTCAACACAAAAAACAAATATAATCAAACACTTAACATACATCACTGTGTTTAAAGCCGGTTTTGTCTGTCATTGTTCGAGTTGTAGAAAAAGATGCAAGCCCTTGGTATTTCAATGTGTACAGAAACAAAAGTCAATTACATCAATCGCTTAACACGCGAATTCACGCCTGTGGATAACTCTGTGCGCAACTGTATAAATCCTAAGAGGGTTGTTGTAAGTCCAAACTCAATCCTTATGACGTCCTCGGTTATTTTTTGCCTCGAATCTGGCGGCTGTACTGGTGCACCTCATCCACCAAATACTTCACTGAATCGGGGTGGGCAAATTGTGAAATGCCGTGACCCAAGTTAAACACATGCCCTGCGTCTGAGCCATATTCGTCCAAAACGCTGCGCGCCGACTGACGAATCAAGGCTTCACTACCGAATAAAATCGATGGGTCAATATTGCCTTGCAGGGCGACTTTACCCGCGACGCGTTTTTTCGCTTCGGCTAAATTGGTTGTCCAATCCAAACCCAGCGCGTCCGCGCCAATCTCGCTCATGGCTTCGAGCCATTGACCGCCCCCTTTGGTGAACACAATCACGGGCACGGTTTCGCCGTTCACATTGCGTTTGAGTGCGCCAATCACTTGACGCATATATGTCAGTGAGAACTCCTTATACGCACTGTGCGACAGCGAGCCGCCCCAAGTGTCAAAAATCATCACCGCTTGCGCGCCTGCGTCGATTTGTGCATTCAAATACAGTGCGGTGGCTTGAGCATTGACCGATAAGATATGATGCAACAAATCAGGGCGCGTGTACATCATGGTCTTAATCGTGCGAAAATCGCTCGAACTGCCGCCTTCAACCATATAACAACCGATGGTATATGGACTGCCCGCAAAACCAATCAACGGCACGCGACCGTTGAGTGATGTGCGAATTTGCGTGACCGCATCAAATACATATTGCAACTTCGCCATATCGGGCACTTCAAGGCGGTGTACGGCGACTTCATCTTGCAAAGGTCGATCAAACTTCGGTCCTTCGTTTTCCACAAAGCGCAAACCCAAGCCCATTGCGTCGGGCACAGTCAAAATATCACTGAACAAAATCGCCGCGTCCAAACCATAGCGGTCAATCGGTTGCAAAGTCACTTCGGTTGCCAAATCAGGGGTTTGTGCCAATTGCATAAAGCTACCTGCCTGCGCACGCGTGGCGCGATACTCAGGCAAATAACGCCCCGCTTGGCGCATCAGCCAAATGGGCGTGTACTCAGTCGGTTCGCGACGCAATGCGCGTAAAAATGTGTCGTTTTGGAGTGGGGCAAATGCGCTCATAGAAGAATACTTTCAGGCAAACATAAAAGCCACATTGTACCAACGATTTCTTAAATTTCAGTACAATAACGCCCATCTATTTTGAAAGGAAATCCGATGAGCCAGCAAACGTATATTGTCAGTGGTATGACCTGCCAGCATTGCGTACAAAACGTGCAAAACAAGCTGTCAGCCGTCGCAGGCGTGCAAAGCGTGCGCGTGCAACTCATGCCGCCACGTGCGGTGATTGAGGGCGATGACGTGGCATTGGATGCTTTGGCGCAAGCCTTGTCCGATAGCAAGTTTAAAATTGAATCCATGGTTGGTTGAGGTTGTGCGGTGCTTACATTGCGCCAGTTTTCGTATTGGAAATGCTGTAAAATGCCAACTCATGCGCAGTCGCGCTCCTATTTATGTTGAAAGTTCTTCGTGGTTGACATCTTTTTTTACCTGCTTGAAAACTACCCTGGTATTGCCCAGTGTCCTGACGCGATTACCTTGGCGCGGCGCATGGCGTATGAGGGTTTTGAGGAGCATGAAGTGCAAGCCGCAGTGGCTTGGGTCGAGCAATTGCGCGAGCCTTTGGTGATTGAATATTTTTCTACTGCCCACGCCCACAGTACTCGTGTGTTTCACAATCTTGAATGGTTGCACATCGGCGAAGAAAATTTAAAACTACTCAGTTCTTTAGAGCACGCGCATTCCATCAGTGCGCAACAGCGCGAACACGTCATTGAGCGCTGTATGGTGTTGCCATTTGGCATTATCAATACAGAAACATTTAAAGCCTTGGTTTTGACCATTTTATGGGCGGACAATCAGACCATAGACGATGCCTTGCTGCACGCGCTCATGGATGATTTTGGCTCAACGGTCAGTCACTGAATATACTGACTCAAAAAGTTTTGCCATAAAAACAATCGAACCAAGATTACCCGAGTTTTAAGGGCAATGATCATCTCTATCATATCGCCTATTGAAATTCACCACCTCGTCCCAAACTTATAGGTCAGTGCAGGCAGAATGTATCGCCTGATGATGAAAGGGGTGCTCTAAATGAATTTAGAAAAACTCACCAGCAGTTTTCAAACTGCTTTGCAGCGCGCGCAATCGCTCGCGTCTGAACAATCCAATGCCTCGATTGATGCGGCGCATGTACTCTCGGCCATGGTCGAAGATTTAGATAGCAGTGTGCCTGCCCTATTGCGTTACGCGGGCGTTGATTTAGCGCGTGTGCGTGCCATCCTTAAAGAGGCTTTGGCGAATTTACCGACCGTGGCCGAATCGGGGCTACCCATGCTCTCGTCAGAACTGGTACAAACCATTGGGCGTGCGGAACAGCATGCACAAGCCTATGGCGACAGTTATGTGGCCTCGGAAATGTTTTTGTTGGCGCTGGTCGATGACAAAAGCCGTCATTCTTTGAAAAAATCCTTAAATGGCTTGGGCCTGAACGAAAAAACCCTGCTCGCTGCCATTGAAAGCATCCGTAAGGGGAAAAATGTGGACAATCCAAATGCTGAAAATACGCGTGAAGCGCTAAAAAAGTATACTTTAGACCTCACTGCACGAGCGCGCGAGGGCAAACTCGACCCCGTGATTGGACGCGATGATGAAATTCGCCGCACGATTCAAATTTTGCAACGCCGCAGTAAAAACAACCCCGTGTTGATTGGTGAACCCGGCGTGGGTAAAACCGCGATTGTAGAAGGCTTGGCGCAGCGCATTGTCAATGGCGAAGTACCTGACAGTTTGAAAAGCAAACGCATCTTGGTGCTCGATATGGCGGCCTTGTTGGCGGGTGCGAAATACCGCGGGGATTTTGAGGAACGTTTAAAAGCGGTGCTCAACGAGGTTGAGCAAGACGCGGGGCAAACCATCATGTTCATCGATGAAATTCATACGATGGTCGGTGCGGGTAAAGCCGAAGGCTCGATTGACGCAGGCAATATGCTCAAGCCTGCCTTGGCACGCGGCGATTTGCATTGCATTGGCGCGACCACTTTAAACGAATACCGCGAGTCACTCGAAAAAGATGCGGCACTCGAGCGTCGTTTCCAAAAAGTCATGGTGGACGAGCCAAGCGTGGAATCAACGATTGCGATTTTGCGCGGTTTGCAAGAAAAATACGAAGTGCACCACGGCGTGGAAATTACCGACCCTGCGATTGTGGCGGCGGCGACTTTGTCGCACCGCTACATCACCGACCGCTTTTTACCCGATAAAGCGATTGACTTGATTGATGAAGCGGCGGCACGCATTAAGATTGAAATTGATTCCAAACCCGAGGTTTTGGACAAGCTCGATCGCCGTTTGATTCAGTTGAAAATTGAACGCGAAGCAGTCAAACGCGAGAAAGACGATGCCTCCAAAGCACGCTTGGGTATCATTGAATCTGAAATCAAAGATTTGGAAAAAGAACTGGCAGAACTCGAAGAAGTCTGGCGCACCGAAAAATCACAAGCGCAAGGCAGCGCGCACATCAAAGAGCAAATTGATGCGCTGCGTGGCGAAATGACTGAACTGCAACGCCAAGGCAAACTCGATAAGGTCGCGGAAATTCAATACGGTAAGTTGCCCGAATTGGAACAGCAATTGGCGAAAACCGAGCAAGCGGAGCAAAGCGCGCAGGACAAACCGCGCCTATTGAAAACCCAAGTCGGTGTGGATGAAATTGCCGAAGTGGTCAGTCGCGCGACAGGGATTCCTGTGTCCAAAATGCTGCAAGGCGAGCGCGAAAAACTGTTGGCAATGGCAGAACATTTACACCAACGCGTGGTGGGGCAGAACGAAGCAGTCGACAGAGTCGCCGATGTCATCACCCGTTCGCGTGCAGGTTTGTCCGACCCGAATAAACCCTATGGTTCATTCTTGTTCCTCGGTTCAACGGGCGTGGGTAAAACTGAGTTGTGCAAAGCCTTGGCGCAGTTTTTGTTTGACTCCGAAGACCATTTGATTCGCATCGATATGTCGGAATATATGGAAAAACATTCGGTTGCACGTCTGATTGGCGCGCCTCCAGGCTATGTCGGCTACGAAGCAGGCGGTTATTTAACCGAGCAAGTACGTCGCAAACCCTACAGCGTGATACTGTTTGACGAAGTGGAAAAAGCGCATCCCGATGTGTTCAACGTCTTGCTACAAGCGTTGGACGATGGGCGCATGACCGATGGTCAAGGACGCACGGTGGACTTTAAAAACACGGTGATGGTGATGACCTCAAACTTGGGCTCGAGCGAAATTGCGCGCTTGGCTGAAGCGGGCACGCCCGATGATGCGATTGCCATTGCGGTGATGGAAGAGGTCAAACACTATTTCCGTCCAGAGTTTATCAATCGGATTGATGAAGTGGTGGTGTTCCACGGCTTGAGCGCAGAGAACATTCAAGGCATTGCGAAAATCCAATTGCACCGTTTGGCGCAACGCTTGGCTGAACAAGACATGATTTTGAATGTATCGGATGTTGCGGTGGCTGCGATTGCCAAAGAAGGGTTTGACCCTGCCTATGGCGCACGTCCGCTCAAACGCGCAATCAGCCAATACATTGAAAACCCATTGGCACGGGCGATTTTAGCGGGACAGTATGGCCCGAACGCAACGGTCAATGTCGATTATCGCGACGGGCAATTTGTGTTTGAATGATGCCCGATGACACATGGCTTTGACCTCAATGTTTAATTGAGGTCAAAGTTTTGGGTGCTTATTTGAGTGTTTATTAAGCGAACTATGAACGATAGTCCGCATTGATGCTCACATATTCGTGTGACAAATCACAGGTCCACACCGTCGCATTTGCATCGCCACGATTGAGCACGATGCGCACGGTGATTTCTGCTTGGTTCATCACCGCTTGTCCTGCTGCCTCAGTGTACTCAGGGTGTCGCCCTCCTGCCGTGGCGACATAAACATTGTCCAAATACACATCAATGGCATTCACGTCCAAGTCCGCCACATCCGCGTAGCCAATCGCGGCGAGGATACGCCCTAAATTTGGATCTGAGGCAAAAAATGCGGTCTTGACCAAGGGTGAATGCGCCACGCTGTAAGCAACGGTTTTTGCCTCTGCCACATCATGAGCGTTTTCCACCACAATGCTGATGAATTTGGTCGCGCCTTCGCCATCGCGCACGATGAGTTGCGCGAGTTCTTGTGCCACTTCTGTCAGGGCTTGCACAAAGGTCACATACTCAGGCTGGCTTGGCGCAATGTGCACTTGGCTCGTGCCGCTCGCCATGACGATAAACGAGTCGTTGGTCGAGGTGTCACCATCAATAGTGATGCAATTAAAGGACTGATCGGTCACTTGGCGCACGAGCGCATCCAAGTCCTGCTGTGCAATCGCCACGTCGGTCGCGACAAAGCCCAGCATGGTCGCCATATTCGGCTTAATCATGCCCGCGCCTTTAGAGATGCCTGTGAGGGTGATGGTTTTGCCTTTGAGTTGAATTTGACGGCTGACCGCTTTGGGCAAGGTGTCGGTGGTCATAATCGCTTGTGCGGCGTTGAGCCAATTGTCCTCTCGCAGATTTTCAATCGCAGGGTTTAAACCCGCAATCAATCGCTCCATCGGTAGATTTTCGAGTATCACGCCTGTTGAGAAAGGCAAGATCTGACTGTCTTTGAGTTTCAAGCGTTGAGCCAATTCGGCACAGGTTTTTTGTGCGTCGTCCATCCCTTGTGCACCCGTGCCTGCATTGGCACAGCCGGTGTTGATGACCAATGCGCGAATGCCGTGGTTCAATTCTAAATGGCGTTTACACACCGTCACAGGCGCAGCGCAAAATGCGTTTTTGGTAAACACGCCCGATACGCTCGCGCCATCAGGCACGGTAATCACCAGTAGGTCTTTGCGCTCGGCTTTGCGTATGCCTGCCTGTGCAAAACCCAATTGCACGCCCGCAATGGGTTTGAGTTGTTCTGCCGTGATTTGTGGAAAATTGACTGCCATTAAGTTGTCCCCGTGGTTTTACGTGTGGTGTTGGATAAATTCGGTTTTTTTGCGCAAACGCCCTGCGCGAAAAACGCTCGCGTCATTATAAAACGTGGCATCACGATTGTCTTGCCAAAAATAGGGGATGCCCAAAATAGGCAGCGGGCAAAAATCGCGGGTGTGAAAATTGTGGTGTTTCAGTTGTGTGGATAAGCGCGTATCCAAATCCGCCATGCGCGCTACCAAATTCATGGCGAACCATTCGTCTTTGACCAAGACCACCCATGTGTGCGCGCACATATTTTTACGAGGTTCGGTCAATTTATCCATCAAAGCATGACCCAGCAAATAAACCGCCGCGCGCGCTTTGGGGTGCGGATTGAATGGATCGTCCCACAAATCACGTGGTGCGACCAAAGCATTTTGCCAATCAAATCGCCGCAATGCGTTGGCAATCTGTGTGTCGCTGGTCACCAAAATCGCAGCATTTTCATCAAACAAGGTCAAAGCATCGCGCGCCATACCGCGTTTGTCTTGTACCCCATGCATTTGAATCTGCTCGTATTGGCGGGCATTGAGCATGGCTTTGGTAAGCGGAAACGTCAACCACACACAGGCATTGAAAAAATCATGCAAATTTAAACGCGTTGGCACACCGCCCGTGAGCGCAATGTGCTCTTCATACGCACGGGCACGGGGCAAGTTTTCTTGGGGAATGAATTTGAGTTTTTCCCCCAAACCCGTTTTCATCGGCAAACCATGCGCACGCAAAATCGCCACCGCAAAATTCAACGCCGAGCGTGTATCCATACTGGATGACCACAGTGTTGGTGTGTCTTGCGCAAAACGCGCGCCAAGATGGGTCAACCAAGGGGCAGACCACGACAGTTTTTCAACATCGGCGCGAGACAGCGCAACAAGTGGGACGTTTGTGTCCATGAGCAAAAATTTTCAACCAAAGGGGTTCAAATTATTTCGCAGGATTTTCCTCAGTATCTTCATCAGGAATCGCCACATCCACCACAGCACCCGCGATTTTTACTGTGGTTTTGACTACGCCAACTGCCAAAGAGGTCGCCGCATCGGCAACCGAAATCACCGCACAGCCTGTGAGCAAAGACGTTGCCAAACAGACCATCCAAAATAGACGCATCATCGGTCTAAAGCCTCTTGAAAAGTCCAAGCCAATGTTTCGCCAGCGTTCAAAGGCACGAGTTGCGCACCATCCAAATAATCAAACGCGCTAGGTAGCGTTTGAGGGCTTGCGTTCAGACGCACTGTGTGTGTATTCACAGATAAACCGTAAAACTTTGCTCCATTGATACTGGCGAAGGCTTCGAGTTTATCGAGTGCGTTCACACTGGCAAACGCCGTAGCGTACAACTCCAAGGCATGTGACGCAGTGTAGCAACCCGCACAACCACACGCTGTTTCTTTGGTGTCCTGCGCATGGGGCGCGCTGTCCGTGCCGAGGAAAAACTTGCCAGAATCCGAAATCGCCGCTTTGAGCAGAGCCTGACGATGGCTTTCGCGCTTTAAAATCGGCAAACAATAATAATGCGGACGAACCCCGCCGACCAACATTGCATTGCGGTTATACAATAAATGATGCGCGGTGATGGTGGCGGCGGTGTAGGCATCCGCTTGCGCCACATACTCGGCCGCCTGCGCCGTGGTGATGTGTTCCATCACGATTTTTAAACGGGGATATTGCGCCCGCAAAGGTTTGAGTACCCGCTCGATGAACACCGCTTCACGGTCAAAAATATCAATCTGTGCATCCGTCACCTCGCCGTGTACCAACAAAGGCAAGCCCAAGTCCTGCATTTTTTCCAACGCAACTGCGCAGCGTGCCAAATCGGTCACGCCCGCATCAGAATTGGTGGTCGCGCCTGCGGGATACAATTTCACCGCTTTGACCCAACCATCGTTCACCGCATCTTGAATGTCTTGCGCGCTGGTTTTATCGGTCAAATACAGCGTCATCAAAGGTTGAAAATCCACGCCCGCAGGCACATGTGCCAAAATGCGCTCAGCGTATGCGCGCGCTTGCGCCGCTGTGGTGACAGGTGGTTTTAAATTCGGCATGACAATCGCGCGGGCAAATTGGCGTGCGGCGTGCGGTACGGTCACGCGCAACGCGGCATCATCACGCAAATGGATGTGCCAGTCATCGGGGGCAATCAGTTCAATTGAGTTCATAAATGTACCGAAAAAAACCATGCGGGTGCAAAAGTTTGGGTTAGAATTGAACGCTATTTTAAGGGAATTACTGCCGCAAAGGGATGAAATCGGTTTTTTGCGCTGAAATTGAGGAGGTTGAGAAAAGTATGTGCCAATTATTGGGAATGAATTGCAACACACCGACCGATATTGTTTTCTCGTTTGAAGGTTTTGCCAAACGTGGCGGTATGACTGATCACCATTCCGATGGTTGGGGGATTGCGTTTTTTGAAGACCGCGCGTGTCGTCTGCTGATTGACAGCGAACCATCGATTGCTTCGCCCGTGGCAGACTTGGTGCGCGCCTACCCGATTAAGTCGCTCAATGTGATTGCGCACATACGCAAAGCCACGCAGGGCGATGTGAATTTGGAGAACTGTCATCCATTCGTGCGCGAGTTGTGGGGGCGACATTGGGTGTTTGCGCACAACGGCAATTTACTCGACTTTACACACGACCCACACAGTATTTACCAGCCCGTTGGTTCGACTGACAGCGAGATGGCGTTTTGTACCCTGCTACAAAAATTACGCGATGCGCATCCTACAGCAAGCGCGCAAAACCCACCGAGCATTGCGCAGATTTCCAAAACCCTCTCTGACATCGTGCCTGCGATTGCGGCACACGGCACATTTAATTTTTGCTTGTCCAATGGTCAAGCCCTATGGGCGCATTGCTCCACCAACCTATACTATATCGTGCGTGAATACCCATTCACCACTGCGCACCTCATGGATGCGGATGTGATGATTGATTTTGCCCAACACACCACGGTTGACGACCGCGTTGCGGTGATTGCCACTCAGCCGCTGACCGATGATGAGGTCTGGCACAAAATGAGCAAGCACGAATTCAGGGTATTCAAAGACGGCAAGCCCTGTCTATGCTCTGAAAGCCAATAATATTTCAAACCCCCACGCAACTTCTCAAACCGCTCAACGCAAACGGTGCGGTCTTGTTGCGCCGCACCAAAAAAACCCAGCGCAGAGGGGCAATTGTTCTGTTTATTCGCGAATTTCAGGAGTACACTCTTTCGCTATAACGCCGCCAACGCGTTATTTTTAAAACAAAAAAATAGGAGATAAACATGAACAAACAATTATCTTTGATGGTTGCAGCACTCGCGGTATCTGGTTTGGCATTGACGGCTTGTTCAAAAGGTACGTCGGCAAGCGACAATGTCATTCACATCGCCAGCGCAAGTCCGCTCTCAGGCGGCACAGCCAATGCGGGTAAAGACAATGAATCAGGCGCACGCTTGGCGGTCGAAGAAATCAATGCCAAAGGTGGCGTGGATGTGGGTGGTAAAAAATACCTCATCGATTTAATCTCAGAGGACGATGCCGCAGATGCCAAACAGGGCACGATTGTCGCGCAAAAAATCACCGACAACAAAACCATCATCGCCGTAGTTGGGCATTACAACTCGGGCGTGAGCATGGCGGCGAACCCAATTTATGCCAAAGCCAATGTGGTGCAAATCACCCCGAGCGCGACCAATCCCGATGTAACGATTAAGTCGCCGAAAACCGCCAATGGTGTGACTTCGGTCTATCGCATGGTCGCGCACGATGGCATGCAAGGCCCCGCGTTGGCAGTGTATGCCAACAAAAAAGGTTTGAAAAAGCTGGCGATTGTGGACGATGCCACCACCTATGGTAAAGGCATGGCCGATCAAGTTGAGAAAAAAGCCCGCGAATTGGGCATCGAAATTGTTTCGCGTGAATCAGCCACCGATAAAACCACCGATTTTAAAGCCGTGCTCACCAAAGCCAAAGCCTCTGGCGCGGATGGCTTGATGTGGGGCGGTTTGGATGACACCGCCGCGACCTTTGCCAAACAAGCGCGTGAACTCGGCATCACGGCGACCTTCTTGATGCCTGATGCTGTGTGCACGGACAACTACATCAGCCTTGCAGGTGATGCGGCCAAAGGAACCATTTGTTCCGTCACAGGCATTCCTTTGTCTGAAATGAAAGAAGGCATGGCATTCAAAGAACGCTTTGAAAAACGCTTCAATGGTCAAAAAGTTCAAGGTTTTTCACCGTTTGCATACGATGCGGTGTTGACTTTGGTTGAAGCCATCAAAAAAGCGGGCACAACCACCGATGCTGCGAAAGTAGCGCAAGCCATGGTTGGCATTCAAGCCCAAGGCTTGAGCGGCGCGATTTCTTTTCAACCCAATGGTGAGCGTGCCGACACGGTGATTACGATTTTGGAAGAAAAAGGCAAAGCCTTTGTGCCTGTGGATAAAATCAAGTAATTCATCTTGATACAAACAAGGCGCGAAATTGTTCGCGCCTTGTCTTATCGCACTCTACCCAGACTGGGTTTTAACTAAACACTGTGCGCCAACAACTCCGCATTGCCACCCGCCGCCGTGGTATCGGTACAAACGTGAAACTCATGCACCCACTCATGGATACTGTGCGCATCGGTCACTAATGGAATGATGGCACCCGCATGGTTCGCCAAATTCGTGCGAATTTCCCGCACCCGCGCATCATCGGCACTCGGCGCGAAATACGCCACCACATCAAAATCATAAAAATCAGGCACACTGGTATCGGACAACTCAATCGCGCTGTGGGTGTGCTCGGTCAACTCTGGATGTCGATACAAGGTTTGCTCAAGCAACAAATGCGGCACAATTGCATGGTTGTTGGTCGCACTGGCAGTCAGAATTTGTGTGCGCACATCTTCCACTGTCGGTCCTAAACACAATACTCGCCCGCGCCCTTGCACTCGATAGGCATTGGACTCACCCGTTGGGCTGTCCAACAACTGCGCTTGCCACGGCAGCGTGTGGGCAATCTGTTCGGTGGTTTGAGGCGCGCGGGTCAAGGCGCGTAAATACAACGCGCCCCCTGCTTTGGGCCCAGTGCCCGACAAACCGCAACCGCCAAACGGCTGCACGCCAACCACCGCACCGATTTGATTGCGGTTGATATAAATATTACCCACATGCGCGCGTTCGGCAATCTCGTGCGCGCGTCGCTCGATGCGCGTGTGCACGCCCAAAGTCAACCCATAGCCCGAGCCATTGATTTCGCCCAAAACGTTGTCCAATTCACCCGCCTCAAATGTGGCGACATGCACAATCGGCCCGAATTGCTCTTCGCCCAAATCCGCCATGTGATTGACACGCAACAAGGTCGGCGGTACAAAATAGCCCTTTTGCGCGTGTTCGTTTGGCACAGGGGCTTGGTGAACAATGCGCGCACGGTTCTGTTCGATGTACGCCAGTAATTTATTTTGTGCCGTGGCATCAATCACAGGTGAGACATCGGTGGACAAATCCGCAGGATTGCCAATCACCAAAGCATCCATCGCGCCTTTAAGCATTTCAATCAATTTCTCATAAATATCCACTTGCACGTACAACAAACGCAAGGCCGAGCAACGTTGCCCCGCGCTTTGAAAACCGCTGGCGATGATGTCGCGCACCGCTTGTTCAGGCAACGCCGTTGAGTCCACCACCATCGCATTCAATCCGCCCGTCTCAGCAATCAGCAGCGCATCAGGTGCGGCGTGTTGTGCTAAAGTTTGGTGGATGCGTTGTGCTGTCGGTAATGAGCCTGTGAAACACACGCCTGCGATGCTCGGTTGCGCGACCAGTGCCTGCCCAATCTCGCTGCCCTTGCCTTGCGCCAATTGCAACACCTCAGCAGGCACGCCTGCCTCGTGCATCAAGCGCACCGCGTAGTCGGCAATCAGCGGTGTTAGTTCAGCGGGCTTGGCGAGCACCGCATTACCCACCACCAAGTTGGCGACAATTTGCCCTGTGAAAATCGCCAGAGGAAAATTCCACGGTGAAATACACACCACCACCCCGCGTGCTTGCGGAGTGGGTTGCATCGCCTGCGCTTGACTGGCATAGTAATAACAAAAGTCCACCGCTTCGCGCAATTCCGCCACCGCATCTGACCACGATTTACCCGCTTCGCGCGTAAGCAAGGCCATCAATGCACTGTGCTGTTCCTCGTATAAATGCGCTATTTTTTTGATTATGTTGGAACGCTCGTCCGCTGAACGTGCCTGCCACGCAGTTTGTGCCGCTTGCGCCGCACGGCTCATCGCAGGAATCTGCTCGGCAAGCGTCAAAGGCACTGCGCCAACCACTTCATCTTTGACCGCTGGATTGTGGCTGAGCAGCATCGGCACGCCCGAAACTTCAGATGATGGGCGACTGCGCCAAAATTCATTACGCTCGTGTTGCAAACGTGCCAAGGTCAACGAGTCCGATAAATCAAAGCCCTGCGAATTGGCACGCTGAGTGTACAACGCAAAAGCAGGGCGAACGGGACTGACGTCTTGGCTCTCCAACAAATTTTGCGCGCGTGCAATCGGGTCTTGTGCCACGATATGAGCCGATAAAGTCTCATCGGCAATTTGATGCACAAATGAACCGTTCGCACCGTTTTCAAGCAAACGGCGCACCAAATACGACAGCAAATCATGGTGCTGACCCACAGGTGCGTAAATGCGGCAGCGGTAAAAGTTTTGACGCTTGGCCACCTCGTGCAGTGCTTCCCCCATGCCATGCAAACGCTGAAACTCATAACGTGGCAATGTCGGTAAATCGACAATCAAGCGCAATACCGCGCAGACGGTGTGTGCATTGTGGGTCGCGAACTGCGCGTAGATTCGGTCGTTCATGCCCAAGAGACGTTTTGCATTGGCAATATACGCCACATCGGTAAATGCTTTGCGCGTGTGCACAGGGAACCCAGATAAGCCCAAAACCTGCGCACGTTTGATTTCAGCATCCCAATACGCACCTTTGACCAAACGCACCATGATGTGTCGATCATACTGTTTTGCCAAGGCGTACAAATGCTCGAGCACATCCGATGCGCGTGGATTGTAGCCTTGCACCACCACACCCAAGCCACGCCAATCGCCCAAATCATCGCTTGCCATCAATTGCTGCACAATCTGCAAAGACAATTCCAAACGCTCGGCTTCCTCAGCATCGATGTTCAAACCCATGTTGAATTTCGCCGCCAATTGCGCCAACTCAAGCACCCGCGGTGTGAGTTCATTCAAAACCGTTGTTGTCTGCGCCACTTCATAGCGTGGATGCAAAGCGGATAACTTAATCGAAATCCCCGGATTTTGCGCGATGTCATCGTGCACACAGCGCGCGCCAATGCTTACAATCGCATCGTGATAGGACTGCCAATAACGTTGCGCATCGGCGTGGGTTTTCGCGCCCTCGCCAAGCATGTCGTAGGAATACGTGTAGCCCTCGGCTTCCAACACACGCGCCTCTTTCAACGCCAAATCCATGGTCTGACCCAAGACAAATTGACCGCCGAGTTGCTTGAGAATCTGCGCCAAAATTGCGTCAATCACGGGCTCGCCCACCCGTTTCATCAAACTTTTGAGCGTGCCAAGTACACCCTCGCTGCGTTGCGCGTCCAAGACTTGTTCGAGCAACATCAACCCGCGTGTAGCGGTATTGACCAAGGTGCTGTCCGATTGGCTTTGATGCGCTGACCAGTTGCGATCACTCACTTTGTCTTCGAGCAAGGCCATGCGTGTACTCACATCGGGCACGCGCAAAATCGCTTCCGCCAAACTCATCAACGCCAACCCCTCGGGATTGGACAATTGGTACTGAGTGAGCATGGCTTGCATCCAACTGGGTGATTGACTGTGGCGCACCGCATTGACCAGCTCAGTTGCATGTTCCGCAACCTGCGTACGTGTGGTCGTTGACCAATCGATTTGACCTATGTTTGCACGCACAATCGCCGATTCAGAGGATACATCAGCGTGCTGTAAATTGAAAAAAGTGTCTTTTGGGTTCATATCTGGCTCCTGTGTGAATGAGCAAAGTGTATGGGTTTTTAAACCACATATTCACTAAAATATTAAAAACCAATAGTGAATTCATATATGATTGAATGAAATATTGGAGCATATCATGCAAAAAATCACTCAAAACAGTCAAACCAACACCCCACTCAACAACATCGATAAAATCGATGAACAAATTATCGAGATTCTGCGCACCGATGCGCGCATCCCAAATACGCGTTTGGCTGAAAAAATCGGCTTATCGCCGACCGCCACACAGGCGCGCGTCGAGCGTTTGCAGCACGATGGCATCATTCGCTACTACTCAGCGATTGTGGACAATGGCAAACTTGTCGGCGAGAACTTGGCCTTTGTACAAGTGACTTTGAACAACACCAGCGCGGCGGCTTTGCGCGAATTCAACCAAGCCGCGCAGCAAATCCCCGAAATCGAAGAATGCCACATGGTCGCCTCCAACTTCGATTATTTGCTCAAGGTGCGCAGCCGCGATATGAACAATTACCGCTACATCCTTGCCGAGCGCATTTCGGGGCTGCCCTACGTGCGCCACACCTCGACCTACATCGTCATGCAGGCCGTCAAAGATTTAGGCGTGGGATAAACCCCATCACACAGTTTGAGCACAATCAAAAAAAGCACGCACAAAATCCAACGGCTCATCTGCCAAACGAATGCCCAAAAAAATTTGTTTGTGTATGCCTTTTTCACCCAAAGAGACAGAAGTCAACGGAATTTTTTCTGCATATTCATTGACCAACCAACGAGGCAAAGCCGCTACACCACGCCCATTGGCCACCATTTGTAACAAAATATCGGTTGATTCGATGGTCTTATGAATTTTGGGCGTGCATTTTGCAGGCATTAAAAATTGCTGATAAACATCCAAACGCTCGTGTTCAACTGGGTGGGTAATCAGCACCTGATCAGACAGTTGTTCTGCTCGCACATATCCCTGATTTGCCAGTGGGTGATTTTTTGCCACCACCAAAACCTGTTCATAATCGAACACAGGCTTGAACAATAAACCTGTTTTATTCAATGGGTCAGGTGTTACCAATACATCTATTTCATAATTAAATAGCGCACCAACAGCACCGAATTGAAACTGTTGTTTGACATCCACATCCACATCTGGCCAATCGGTTAAATAAGGTGCAACCACCTTGAGCAACCAGCGATAACAAGGATGGCACTCCATACCAATGCGTAAGATACCGCGCTGTCCTTGTGCATATTGACGCACTCGCTGTTCAGCGTGTTCAAGTTGCGGCAACAGTCGCTCAGCAACGCTCAATAGGTATTGACCACTGCGGGTCAGACGCAAGCCACGTCCCTCCTTTTGCCAAAATACCGCACCCAACTGATGCTCTAACTTCCTCATAGAATGGCTCAAGGCCGATTGAGTCAAGCACAATTGCTGTGCTGCAGCAGTCAAAGAACCACACTGTTGCGTGGATCGGAGAATTTCTAAATGGATGCGTTCTATCATAATTGATGAATTTTATTAATTGGTTTGTGAAATAACATCATTATATTTCATTGGTTTATGTCCGTACAATAACGCTTTTTTACACCACCAACAAGGGGATGATATGGTTACGACACACAATTTAGGATTTCCGCGCATTGGCGCACAGCGAGAATTGAAATTTGCATTGGAACAGTTTTGGCGTGGTGAAACGACGGCAAATGATTTGAACAACACCGCCGCACAATTGCGTGAACGTCATTGGCACGCGCAATCCATTTTGGACTGGGTTCCTGTGGGTGATTTTTCGCTGTATGACCAAGTGTTGGATATGAGTGTCACACTGGGCAATATCCCAACCCGCGCTCGTGCGCATGGTGGCGATGAGTTGGATCATTATTTTCGAACGGCACGCGGTCAATCCATCGCTCATCAAGATGCCTGCGGCTGCGTTGCCGCCAGTGATATGACCAAGTGGTTTGACACCAATTACCATTACATTGTGCCAGAATTTAATCAAGACACCGATTTTCAACTGAATGCAACACGCCTATTGACGCAATTAAAAGAAGCACGCAGACGCAATATCCATGCCAAGCCCGTCTTGATTGGTCCCGTGACTTATCTGTATTTGGGTAAAAGTAAGGATGGGGCGGATCGCCTTAAACTATTGCCACGACTTTTACCTGTGTATCACGAACTGTTGTGCGAACTCGCCCACCAAGGAGTGGAATGGGTACAAATGGACGAACCCATTTTGGTGACTGAATTAAATAATGAATGGCAACAAGCTTTTTCAACGGCATACAACGCACTGAAGGATTGTGCGGTTAAACTGATGCTCACCACTTATTTTGGACAACTGGGTGATAATTTACCATGGGTATGCTCATTGCCCATCGCTGGTTTGCACATCGATGTCACTCAATCACGAGAGGAAATACCCACGCTGATCGAGCAACTGCCTGCTACCAACATATTGTCTTTAGGGGTCATCAGCGGGCGCAATATTTGGAAAACCGATTTACACCATACTTTGGCATGGTTAGAGCCCGTGTATGCAAGCCTACGTGATCGGTTGTGGCTTGCGCCCTCATGCTCGCTCTTACATGTCCCTGTTGACGTGAGTACGGAAACGCTGATGGACACTGAAATTCGCTCATGGTTGGCTTTTGCTTTACAAAAAATTGAGGAATTACAAACCCTCGCTGATGCCCTGAACTTTGGACGCACTCGAGTACAAAAACAACTGATTCTTAACAGCAGTGCCATAGATGCTCGCCAAAACTCGCCACGTGTACACAATCCATCGGTTAAAACAGCCGTGGCAAATATTAAACCCACCATGGCTCAACGCCAACATACTTACGCACACCGCGCCATGGTACAAAGAAAAAAACTGAATTTACCCCTATTTCCCACCACAACCATCGGTTCTTTTCCACAAACCGCCGCCATTCGTGCAGCACGCAAACAGTTCAAACAGGGAACCATGAATCAAGCAACCTACCACAACCTCATGCGCCAAGAAATCCAGTACTGTGTGCAAGAGCAAGAACGCTTGGGTTTGGATGTGCTGGTACACGGGGAAGCAGAACGCAACGACATGGTGGAGTATTTTGGTGAGCAACTGAATGGTTTTGTGTTCAGTCAATTCGGATGGGTACAATCCTACGGGTCACGTTGCGTCAAACCGCCCATTTTGTTTGGTGATGTGAGTCGCCCACACCCCATGACCATAGACTGGATAAGCTATGCTCAATCCCTAACCAACAAACCGATGAAAGGCATGTTGACAGGACCAGTTACCATACTCAATTGGTCATTCGTCCGCGATGACCAACCACGTGCAGTGACCTGCCAACAATTGGCATTGGCTATTCGCCAAGAGGTGCTGGATTTAGAACAGGCAGGAATCTCCATCATCCAAATTGATGAGGCAGCATTGCGCGAGGGTTTGCCCTTGCGTCAGTCACAATGGCAGGCTTATTTGGATTGGGCAATTGCAGCGTTTTGCATCACTGCCAACGGTGTTCGTGATGACACACAAATCCATACGCACATGTGCTACTCGTCATTCAACGACATTATGGGAGCCATTGCCATGATGGATGCTGATGTCATTACCATTGAAACCGCACGTTCGGACATGGCACTACTGTCGGTCTTCCAACGCTTCAAATACCCCAACGAAATTGGACCAGGTACTTATGACATTCACTCGCCCAATATCCCCAATTGTGAACAAATGGTTGCTTTGATGCAAAAAGCCGAAGAACACATCCCCGCTGAACGGCTGTGGGTTAATCCAGACTGCGGTTTGAAAACCCGTCGTTGGCAAGAGGTTTTGCCTTCGCTCACACACATGGTTCAGGCGGCGCATGTTTTACGCCAAAAACATCTATGTACCGATGACAAGGCAACCATTAACTATTAAACCACCCTCAAGAAACCTTGGCATAACAACATTAAGGAAACACGGAATAACCTCCACCGTCTGGTTTAGGTTGTTCCGTATTTCCTTAAGGCATTTGGGCGATTTTAAGTCTTTGATTTTCAAGGCTTAAAAATCGTCAAAATTCCTAAAAGTAAAGTTACACAAAAATTTCACCAAGCCATTCATTGGCTTGGTGGTTTGCATTTAACCAACCCTGTGAACTTGAAATAATTCATTTCTCAAACGGTTATCCTTTGTGGTTATCTGTTATGATGTCGCCCAACACATCGACATGCGAATTGTTTTTTTTGTAGGGAACCATGTGAAAGTCATGGACTGTGGCGCAACTGTGAGGCATTGAACCATACCAATGCTCAGTCAGATACCTACTCGTGATGTCTTTGTGCAAGCCTTCGACCCAAAGGCGTGCACATATCCCTCAGTGGTGTTCTGGCAATTTTTGCGAGCAATTTGACTGCGATATGACACGCCTTTATTTTTTATAAAGGTTCACGCTCATGAACACCCCCAGCATCCTTGTGACCAAACGAGACGGTCGCCAAGAACCCATCGACTTAGAAAAAATCCACCGTGTCATCACGTGGGCGGCACAGGATTTAAATGTGTCGGTCTCGCAAGTCGAACTCAAAGCACGCATACAATTTTATGATGGCATCCGCACTGCCGACATCCATTCGACCCTGATCAAAGCGGCGGCCGATTTAATCAGCCTTGAGTTTCCCGATTACCAATACTTGGCAGCGCGTTTGGCGATTTTTCATCTGCGTAAAATCGCTTTTGGTCAATACGAACCGCCGCATTTGTTCGACCATGTCACACGCTTGACCGAACAGGGCAGGTACGATGCGCATTTGCTGCGCGATTACACGCCTGATGAGTTTGAGCAATTAAACCAAGCACTGGTACACGAGCGCGATTTGCAGTTTGCCTACGCCGCAGTCAAGCAACTCGAAGGCAAATATTTGGTGCAAGACCGTGTGACGAAAAAAGTCTTTGAAAGTCCGCAGTTTTTGTACATGCTGGTGGCAATGTGTTTGTTTGCCCACTACCCTGCAGCCACGCGCTTGAGTTATGTATTGCGCTTTTATCATGCGGTTTCAACCTTTAAAATTTCTTTGCCCACGCCCATCATGTCGGGCGTGCGCACGCCCTCGCGTCAATTCAGTTCGTGCGTTCTGATTGAATGTGGCGACAGTTTGGATTCGATTAACGCCACATCGAGTGCGATTGTCAAATACGTCTCGCAACGCGCAGGCATTGGCATCAATGCGGGGCGGATTCGTGCCATCGGTAGCCCGATTCGCAATGGCGAAGCGCAGCACACGGGTTGCATTCCTTTTTACAAACACTTTCAAACTGCAGTCAAATGCTGCTCACAAGGCGGCGTGCGCGGCGGCGCAGCGACGGTGTTTTATCCTTTGTGGCATTTGGAAGTCGAGTCCTTATTGGTGCTCAAAAACAACCGTGGCGTGGAAGAGAACCGCGTGCGCCACATGGACTATGGTGTGCAATTGAATAAGACCATGTACCAGCGTTTGATTCAAAATCAAGACATCACACTGTTTTCGCCACACGATGTACCCGATTTGTACGAAGCGTTTTTTGCCGACCCAGCGCGTTTTGAACAACTGTACGCGCAGTACGAAGCCGATGACTCGATCCGCAAAAAATCAATTTCAGCATTGGAATTATTTGGTTTGATGATGCAAGAGCGCGCCAACACAGGGCGCATTTATATCCAAAACGTGGATCACTGCAATACGCACAGTCCGTTCAATCCCGCGCTTGCGCCCGTGCGCCAATCCAACCTGTGTTTGGAAATTTCTTTACCGACAAAACCTTTGAACGACATCAATGATGAAAACGGCGAAATTGCTTTGTGTACTTTGTCAGCAGTGAATCTCGGTGCCATCGAAGATTTATCCGAATTAGCCGATTTGGCCGATTTATTGGTGCGCGCTTTGGACGCTTTGCTCGATTACCAAGACTACCCCGTCAAAGCGGCCTACCACAGCACCATGCGCCGCCGCGCCTTGGGCGTGGGCGTGATTAACTATGCGTATTATTTGGCGAAAAACGGCGTGCGCTATTCAGACGATTCCGCGCTGGCATTGACCCACCGCACATTCGAGGCGTTGCAATACCATCTGCTGCGTGCGTCCAATCAACTCGCGCGTGAACTCGGCACATGTACAGGCTTTGACGAGACCACCTATGCGCAAGGGATTTTGCCAATTGACACCTATAAAAAAGACATGGATGGCATTTGCACCGAGCCTTTGCACTGCGATTGGGAAAGCCTGCGTGCGGACATCCTGACGCATGGTTTGCGCAACAGCACGCTGACCGCGCTCATGCCGTCTGAAACCTCCAGCCAAATTGCCAACGCGACCAATGGCATCGAGCCGCCGCGCGGTTTGGTCACGGTCAAATCCTCAAAAGACGGGGTGCTCAAACAAGTCGTGCCCGAATACGAACAACTGAAAAACCAATATGAATTGCTGTGGCAAATGCCGAACAACAATGGTTATTTAAAACTCGTGGGCGTGATGCAAAAATTCGTGGATCAATCGATTTCAGCCAATACCAACTATGATCCGCAACGCTTTGCCGATGGGCGCGTGCCGATGAAACAACTTTTGACAGATTTGCTCACGGCGTACAAATACGGGCTCAAAACCCTGTACTACCACAACACCCGCGATGGTGCGGACGATGCGCAAGTCGATGCGGCTGAGGACGACTGCGCGTCGGGTGCATGCAAAATCTAAGTCATATAACGTTCAAGGACAATCATGAGTTCAACCTACAGCACTTTTTGCCAAACTCCGAATAACCAAATGGCAGAGCCGATGTTTTTTGGTCAAAACGTCAATGTCGCGCGCTATGACCAACAAAAACATCCGATTTTTGAAAAACTGATTGAAAAGCAATTGTCGTTTTTTTGGCGACCCGAGGAAGTCGATATTTCGCAAGACCGCGCCGACTACCAAGCCCTGCCTGAGCACGAAAAGCACATCTTCATCAGTAACCTCAAATATCAAAGTCTGCTTGACTCGATTCAAGGGCGCAGTCCAAACATCGCCTTGCTGCCCATCGTGTCCATTCCCGAATTGGAAACATGGATAGAAACCTGGTCGTTCTCCGAGACCCTGCATTCGCGCTCCTACACCCACATCATTCGCAATATTGTCAACGAGCCTGCGGTGGTGTTTGACGACATCGTGCGCAACCAGCACATCATTGAGCGCGCGCAGGAAATCTCGGTGTACTACGATGATTTGATTCACGCGACCCAAATTTATCAAATGTTTGGCGAGGGCGTTTATGAAGTCAATGGCACATCGGTGGCGGTCAATTTACACATGTTGAAAAAACGTTTGTATCTGTGTTTGATGAGTGTGAACGTACTGGAGGCGATTCGTTTTTATGTCAGTTTTGCCTGCTCATTTGCCTTTGCCGAGCGCGAGCTGATGGAAGGCAATGCCAAAATCATTCGTCTGATTGCGCGGGACGAAGCCCTGCACCTCACGGGCACGCAACATATTTTGAACCTCATGCGCACAGGACAAGACGACCCAGAAATGGTGGCGATTGCCCAAGAATGCGAGGCCGAGTGTTTTGAATTGTTCAAACGCGCCGCCGAGCAAGAAAAAGCCTGGGCAGAATACCTATTCAAGGATGGCTCAATGATAGGGCTAAACAAAGACATCTTGGCGCAATACATCGAATACATCACCCACCTGCGCATGGGCGCGGTCGGACTGAAATCCGCCTTTCCCCACGCCACACACAACCCGATACCGTGGATCAATGCGTGGCTGTCCTCAGACAATGTACAGGTCGCGCCGCAAGAAGTCGAGGTCAGCTCGTACTTGGTCGGACAAATCAGCACCGACATGAGCACACAGGATTTGAGTGCATTTGAATTGTAATGACGATGATTTTCACGGCGGACGGCGTGTTTGAACTGAACGCCGACGAAACCCTACTCGAAGGATTGGAGCGCACAGGACACGAGATTGAATACCAATGTCGTAGCGGCTATTGCGGTGCGTGTCGGGTCAAAATTTGGGTCGGCAGCGTGGATTACCCTGAGCCACCTTTGGCGTTTACCGCCGCCGATGAGATTTTGCCGTGCTGCTGTCGGGTGCGTGAAAGCATTAAAATTGACTGTCATAAAGCCATCACCATCGACCGCATTCAAAATGATTTGTTTGCACCTGATTTATTGCAGGATTTGGATTGAGTCATTGCGGGGGAGAACCAATCGGTTCGAGTAACCCGCAATCTACTTGTTCGGAAGTACCGCTACCGACCACTGCATGACACGTTTTTTGTCGCGCAAACGTTTATAATGCGCGACATGATTATCTTGTCCACCCTGAATGCCCGCTACTCCCACGCTTCGCTTGGTTTGCGCTATTTGATGGCGAACTTGGGCGAGTTTGAATCACACACCCAACTCATCGAATACACCATCAAATCAGATGTGAACAAAATGCGCGATGAACTGCTGGCTCAGTCGCCGCGCGTGATTGGCTTTGGGGTGTATATTTGGAACGTCAACGAGACCCTCGCGCTGATGCAAGCGATTCGCGCCGCCGCGCCTGACGTGGTCTTGATTGTCGGCGGGCCAGAAGTCTCGTATGAGTATGACGAACAAGCGATTTGCCAACTCACTGATTACGTTATCACGGGTTGGGGCGAGTTGACTTTACCGAAATTATTGGCGCAGATTATCCACGGGCCAAAACCTTTGATGAAAGTGCACATCGGTGAACAAGCCAAACTTGCAGATTTAAAGTTGCCTTACGATTTTTACACCGACAAAGATTTAACCACACGCAACATCTATGTCGAAGCGTCGCGCGGCTGCCCGTTTAAATGCGAGTTTTGCTTGTCGAGTTTGGATAAAACCGCTTGGGCATTTCCATTGGATGCCTTTTTGGCTGAAATGGATAATCTCTATCAGCGCGGTGCACGCACCTTTAAATTTGTGGACAGAACCTTTAACCTCAAACCCGAAACAGGACGGCGAATACTGGATTTTTATTTAGAAAAAACCCACGCCCATCCCGATGACCCTGTATTCGTGCACTTTGAGGTCGTGCCCGACCATCTGCCCGAATTGCTGAAAACCGCGATTACGCAATTCCCCGCAGGGACTTTGCAATTTGAAATCGGCATCCAAACCCTCAACACAACCGTGCAAAAACACATCTCGCGCAAAACGAATCTGACCAAAGCGCGTGAAAACGTTGAATGGCTACGCAATGAGAGTCACGCGCATCTACACGTGGATTTAATCGCGGGTTTGCCAAGCGAAACGATGGAAAGTTTTGCGCAAGGGTTTAACGAGCTGTACACTTGGGGTGCGCATGAAATTCAACTGGGGATTTTAAAGCGTTTGCGCGGCACACCGATTACGCGCCACACCGAAGATTTTGCCATGCGCTACGCGGATGCGCCGCCGTATGAAATTTTAGAGAACATCGGTGTGAGCGCGGAAGAATTGGCGAACTTTAAACTCTTTGCCAAATATTGGGATCACATCGCCAACTCGGGACGATTTACGCAAACCCTGCCGATGATTGTTTCCAATCAACCGTATGAACGATTTTACGATTTGACCCAACACCTCAAAGCCCAATGGCAACGCAGCCACAGCATCGCGTTGGAGCAACTCTACATCGAAGTGGCGAATTGGCTCACCGCCCGCAATCCTGAGCACACCGAACACATCCGTGCCGCCATCACCGCAGACTACATCGCCAGCGGCGTGCAGGGCAAACTGCCGTGGATGGACAAAGGACTCACCGTGCAAACCCGAACGCAAAAAGCCAAACATGGGCAAAGTCGGCAAGAGCGACATCAGAGTGAGTGATGAAAAAATGTAGGGTGCAATAAGCAAAGCGCATTGCACCGCATGTTTTGATTTCGGAGTGATGGTTTAGACATACGGCGCAATGCGCAAAACCCGCTTATTGCGCCCTACGGGTATGCGACTTACGCGTTAACGTTGTAGGTAAGGGGCGCTGCGCGGCGGTTTATCGCGCAGCGTCCAGCGACCGGAGGGAGCGGCCTTGACCGCGATGTTAGATTTCGCCGCCATCTTCGCCGGTGATTTTGAGTTTTCCCTCAGCTTGCTTCTTCGCCAAAGGGCGCACTCGCCGGTATACGGAGAGAAGCATTTTGAGCTTCATTACCGGGTTGCCCTGAATCCGTTGGTCTATGAGTTGTTCCTGCGCTTCCGTAAGCCCAAACAGGTTGACGAGGCTCTTTGATGAGTTTTCGCAAAACGTGATCTGTTTCTGGGTTAACTCCAGTTCTTTGCTGGCTAGATCAATCTTCGATAGCTCGTGGTCAACAGATGCTTTCTGTATTTTTCTGTAGGTCTCGTGTGCAGTGTTGATCGAGCTACATACAGCCTTGACTAAAGTGGCGACAGTACCCGCGACAAGTACGAGTTCGGTTAGCTCGATGAACCCAGGGGATGCATATTGGATTCGTTGAACCTCGGGACGAAGTCGTGGCGGAATCTTGTGAAATAGCTGGTTGAAGAAATTGACCGTGCTGTAACCCCCTCGCCACGGGAATTTTCCGTAGATGTAGTCAACTTCGTCACGGCGAGCACTCGGTAGATCTGGGGCAAGCGAGTAGGCGAAGCCATACAACTGAATGTAGTCCTTCGTGGTCTCGGATAGTTCTTCAAGGCCCCAGCGGCCATCAAGTCGAAGCCAAGTTGTTCTAGTTTGGAGTGACATAGGAATAGAGAAATCTAACTATACTTATGCGTCAAAAACGACACATAACATTCTTAAATATCGACATATAACATTCCATGCTTATTTATTAATTCAAAAAAATCAAATAGTTAAATTATTTTTGGAAGTTTATGTCACCTAAATATGGTTGTTATTTCATCAACAGCCATTTCATAATTCTACACCTGAAAAGTAGGTAGGGTGGGCAAATTATTTTGTTTCATATTTGCCCACGGTGTCTGTACACCACTATCCGCGTGGGCAAGAACATCACTTGCCCACCCTACAAAATTTGTTTCTCGTAGGGTCGCAAATTTTGCGAACCCCAACCTACTGCACTTCACCCAAAGGCCGCATCACCCCATCATCCAAAGGTGCGAATGCTGAGGTTCGAATCCCCGCTTCTGACAATCCATCGCGTGTCCATTGATTGCAGGTGGTGAATATCGAGTAGTGTCCGATGGCTTCATAGAAAGCATCGTGGTCGTTGTAGTGGGCGGTGGTGTTGATTTTGATGATTTTGCCTTGCGCATCGTATTCAAAACTTTGGTCGATGTGCGCAATGAGTTTTTGCAATTGTGCAGGTGAGATGCGAATTTTGCGCACCGATTCGCTCACCTGTGGCATGGTGACTGCCTCTATGTGCATGGCGGTGCTGCCCAAGCCTGTGGCGGCGATGAATGCGGTCGAGAATTTTAAATCCGCCCATGTCGGTGTATCCAAATAAAAGCCCTTATCCCCCCAGCCAAACGAGATGTATTCGGTCTGCCCCGCGATGCGGTGTAAATCGGTGGGCGGTATGATTTGATACCAGTCGCGCTCACTGCTCTGTGCAGGCAAAACCACATCTGTGTGTACGCCATTGGTGCGCACATACACATCTATACCCTGTTGATCCTCAGGAATCGAGCGAAAGTCTGAGTTCACTGTGATGTGACTCAGTATCACAGCCGCCAACACATAAACAAGTACAAACAGTACCACACTGAGCACCAAGCGTTGCGTCCAAATCCAAAGGGTTTTCAGTTGTTTCATAGCTATTCATAAATAAAAAAGGTCATGCCCAAAGCCATGACCTCAATTCAATCGGAATCCGAGACAACATTAAATATCAATGTTGTTCACATACACCGCATTGTCCTCGATGAATGCACGGCGTGGCTCGACTTCATCGCCCATCAGGGTGGTGAATATTTCGTCCGCGGCAATCGCATCTTCGATTTTCACTTGCAGCAATCGACGCACCGACGCATCCATGGTGGTCTCCCACAGTTGTTCTGGGTTCATCTCGCCCAGTCCTTTATAGCGTTGTTTGCTAATCGTGCGTTCGGCATCATCGAGCAGCCATTTCATCGCTTGGTGGAAGTCTTTCACACGCGCTGAACGCATTTTCTCACCTTCACCACGGCTGACGGTCACGAACGCATCGGCGGTGTGTGAGTCCATGTATTGACCCAGTACGTTTGAGCTGCGCTGCAATGACAGGTAGTCCGCGCTTTGGGTGAATTCTTGGGTGATGTAGGAGACTTTGACATTGCCAAAGTGACGGCGATGGATCATCAGACGTGGTTTGTGCGCTTCATCCTCTTGCACAAACACTTCCAATTTGATTTCAGTTTGGTGAGCAAAATAGTCGCGTAGTTTTTGCGCGCTCGCCTGCGACTGCTCGGTACTGCTCATGTCCAATGACAAGCCATCGGCAATCGCACGCAAGAGTAATGGCTCGTTGATGCTGGACAGACGGCGCACAATCGCTTCGGCGGTTTGGTAGTGACGCGCCAACTCACCAAGGGTTTCGTTCTCGATGGTTTGGTTGGTATTGGTGGTGATGCGTGCTTTCTCAAGCGCGATTCTCAGTGTGTAGGTGTTGAGTTCGGCATCGTCTTTGATGTAACGCTCTTCTTTGCCGTGTTTGATTTTATACAGCGGCGGTTGCGCGATGTAGATGTGTCCGCGTTCAACCAACTCTGGCATTTGGCGATAGAAGAAGGTCAAAAGCAAGGTGCGAATGTGCGCACCGTCCACATCCGCATCGGTCATGATGATGATGCGGTGGTAACGCAGTTTCTCGACGTTGTAGTCTTCTTTGCCTATGCCTGTGCCGAGCGCAGTGATCAAGGTCACGACTTCTTGCGAAGCGAGCATTTTGTCAAAACGGGCTTTTTCTACGTTTAGGATTTTACCCTTGAGCGGCAAAATTGCTTGGTATTTGCGGTCACGCCCTTGTTTGGCCGAGCCGCCCGCCGAGTCACCCTCGACGATGAATATTTCGCACTGTGCGGGGTCTTTTTCTTGGCAATCTGCGAGTTTACCCGGTAAACCCACACCATCGAGTAAACCTTTGCGACGGGTCATCTCGCGTGCTCGGCGCGCAGCATCGCGCGCGCGCGCGGCATCGATGATTTTGTTGCAAATGATTTTGGCCTCAGTCGGGTTCTCTTGTAAAAAATCATTGAGGGCTTGACTCACAACTTCTTCGACGGGCAAGCGCACTTCTGAGGACACGAGTTTGTCTTTGGTTTGTGAGGAGAATTTTGGCTCAGGGACTTTGACCGACAGCACACAAGTCAATCCCTCACGCATGTCGTCACCCGTGGTTTCGACTTTGGCTTTTTTCGCCAATTCGTTTTCTTCGATGTATTTGTTCATCACGCGGGTCATGGCAGCGCGCAGACCCGTCATGTGTGTGCCGCCGTCGCGTTGTGGAATGTTGTTGGTAAAGCACAGCACGTGCTCGTTGTACGAGTCATTCCACTGCATCGCAACTTCAACAGTGACGTTGTCTTTCTCACCCGTTGCGTGAAAGACTTTGGGATGCAATACCGATTTGCTGCGGTTGATGTAGGAGACAAAGCCGCCAATCCCGCCTGCTAAGGCGAAGTTCTCTTCTTTGTTGGTGCGCAAATCCAACAAACGAATTTTCACGCCGTTATTCAAAAATGAGAGTTCGCGGATGCGCTTGGATAAAATATCGTAATGAAAATCAACATTACCAAAGGTTTCGGTGCTCGCCAAAAAGTGTACTTCAGTGCCTTTTTTATCCGTCGGACCGATTTTTGCCAAAGGAGCCACACGCTCGCCATTGTGAAACTCCATTTGGTATTTTTCGCCATTGCGGTGAATTGTCAGTTTGAGCCAATCCGATAATGCATTGACCACCGACACACCCACACCATGCAAGCCACCTGAAACTTTATAACTGTTTTGGTCAAATTTACCGCCTGCGTGTAATTCAGTCATGACGATCTCAGCCGCAGAACGACCAAATTCATCGTCTTTGTGAATATCGGTCGGAATCCCGCGGCCATTGTCGGTGATGGATACTGAATTATCGGGATGTATGGTGATGACGATGTCGTCACAATAACCACCGAGTGCTTCATCAATCGCGTTATCCAAAACCTCAAACACCATGTGGTGCAAGCCTGTTCCGTCTGCGGTATCACCAATGTACATGCCAGGACGTTTGCGCACGGCTTCCAAGCCTTTGAGCATCTTGATTGAATCCGCACCGTATGCGTTGATTTGTGCGGTGGTGTTTGTGGTCATAACTTTCTCAATTTATTGTGTGGGTGGTACTTTTTATGCTTGTGCTTTTTTATTTAAATACGCATGGGCATCACAACGTATTTGAAGCTCGGGTCTTCATTAACTGTAATCAACACACTCTTAGAGGCATCGACGCCAAAGTTTAGAATGATATTTTCAGTTTTTTGATTGCCTAAAACATCCAATAAATACAATACGTTAAAACCAATATCCAAAGGCTCGCCGCTGTACGTGATGTCCAATTCTTCTTGGGCATTTTCTTGATCGGCATTGGCTGAACTCACTTTGAGTGCGTCGGCTTCAATCAAACAGCGCACGCCACGGATTTTTTCATTGCTCAAAATCGACACGCGTTGCAAGGCTTGTTGATACGCCACACGATCAATGCTCACTTGATTGGTGTAATCGCTTGGAATGACTTTTTTATAATCAGGAAATTTGCCTTCGACCAGTTTTGAAGTCAATTCTATGTCGCTAAACGAAAAGCGAATTTGGTTCGCACCGATTTCAATCGTGATGGGTTCATCAGCGTCTTGTAGCAGTCGTTGCAACTCCATCACGGTTTTGCGCGGTAGAATCACCTCCGTTTTCTCACCCAAATCCTCTTCAAGCAACTCGCTGGCAAACGCCAAACGATGACCATCGGTGGCAACCACGGAGATGTTTTGCCCCTCCAATATCATCAACATACCGTTTAAATAGTAACGAATGTCTTGTACCGCCATCGCGTAGTTGGTTTTATTGAGCAATTCTTTAAAGGCTTTTTGCTTGAGTGTTAATTTTTTAGAGAAACTGCCTGAAAGCGTCATTTCTGGAAAATCAGTTGCAGGTAGGGTTTGTAAATTGAATTTACTTTTACCTGATGAAATCGCAATTTTTGCATCCACTACTTTCAAACTCACATCCTTACCATCGGGCAAAGACTTTAAGATATCCAATAGTTTTTTGGCATTGGCAGTGGTTTGTATCGATTGCGCTTCGCCTTCGACGGTTAGACTGGTTTTGATTTGAATTTCTATGTCGGTACTGGTTAAGGTGACCTGTTGTCCTTCTTTGCGAATCAATACATTGGCCAAAACAGGTAAGGTGTGACGGCGTTCGACAATACCGCTGACCACCTGTAAAGGATTCAAAAATGTATCTTTGCTGCATTTGACGAATTCCATATATTAAATCCTTTATTTATTTAAGATAACTATTGGTACAGTTTTTTCAGTGGATAACTTTTTTTATCCTTTTAATTCGCCATTTTACCGCAGATTTTAACCTGTGGATATTTTGTGTGTTTATTTTATAACGCTATTTTTTTAAAAAATTACATCCTTTTGTACTTTAACTTATGCACTTTAAAAAAGGGTTATCCACAGGTTTGCGCACAGACGCGCTTACAGCTCAGGCCTTTAAAATTTGCTCCAACACATGCAACTCGTGTTGTAATTTGCTGTCTTTGGTTTTGTTTTCAGCGATTTTTCGACAGGCGTGTAAAACCGTGGTGTGATCGCGCCCGCCAAAATTGGCACCAATTTCAGGTAAACTTTTTTGTGTTAATTCTTTGGTTAAGTACATCGCAATTTGACGCGGTTCAGCGATGTTCTTTGGTCTTTTCGCCGAATACATGTCGGATACTTTAATTTTATAAAAATCGGCAACTGCTTTTTGGATGGCTTCTATGGAAATATGCTCTTGATTGTTGACCAATAAATCCTTTAAAGCCAGTTTGGTGTTCTCAATATTAATCGGCGTGTGACTAAAACGAGAGTAGGCAATCACTTTACGCAAAGCCCCTTCCAATTCACGCACATTTGCACGCAGCAACTGCGCGATGAACACAGCGACCTCTTCGGGCAACGTCACGCCGTCCAATTCGGCTTTTTTGAGCAAAATACTGACGCGCATTTCAAACCCTGGTGGGTCAATCGCAATATCAATCCCCGACATAAAACGCGAGCGCAAACGCTCTTGGATACCCTCTAAACTTTGCGGGTAACGATCGCTGGTCATAATAATTTGTTTTTTATTGCGAATCAATGATTCAAACAATTCAAAAAACGCACCTTGCGTACCGCTTTTATCGCCTTCACCAAAAAATTGAATGTCATCAATCAAGAGTAAATCCAAGTTGTGGTAATAATTTTTAAATTCTTCAAATTGATTTTTTTGATACGCTTTGACCACTTCACTCACATAAGTGTTGGCAAACAAATAACGAATTTTCTTGGATGGATCGAGTTTATAAACCTCGTTGCCAATCGCTTGCATCAAATGGGTTTTACCGACCCCGACCCCACCATAAATGAAAAACGGGTTGTAGCGTTTGCCCAATTGGTTGATGACTTCTAAACCCACCATGCGCGCCATTTGGTTGGCATTACCTGTCACCAGAGTGTCAAAATTAAGGTTTTTATCCAAGTGGTTGTTTTTGTACGTGGTATCCAACTTGGCTTCTTTTTGGATTATTTTTTCATTCGCCCCATTCAAATTCGTCGCTTCAGTCGAAGGTGCAGGATGGTTCACTGCGTTGACTACAGGTACGGCAATAATTGGGGCAACACGCGAGGCATCAGAGTTGTTTTTTTTACTGTTTTTATCACGTACGGTAAATTGTATTTGGATGGCTTTGCCCCAATACTCCTGCGCGAGCATCTGTATGCGCTGACCAAATTGACGCGAACAGGCCTCAGCCTTGATTCGGCTGGGCGCGCTGATGGTGAAAACTTGGGTTTGCTCATTGAATTCACACGCGGCTAAGGGCACAATCCATGCTTTAAATTGCTGTGGCGTGAGTTCTTTTTGTAATTGATTGGAGCAGGCTTGCCAAAAGAGCAACATGATAAGGTACTTACTTATTAATTATATTTAGTTTGGGAAAAATAAAACAGATGTTTAACTTTAGGTATTGCGTGATTTGTGGGTTATTTTACACGCTTATTCAAAACCTTGAGGAAGTTATCCACAGATTTATATTAAATCAATGATAATTTGAGAATTTAGGTTTTAAGTGCTTGCTTTTAATCAAAAATTCGGGTTTAATGTCAGGTTCGTAAACGCTTGCTTTTAATCAAAAACAAATTGATTTGTTGGATAAAGTGGGTGTGTCCTAAGATTATAAAGAATTGATTTTGTTTGGAAAATTATTATGAAACGTACTTATCAACCTTCAGTTGTTCGCCGCAAACGTACCCACGGCTTTCGCGCTCGTATGAAAACCGCAGGCGGTCGCGCGGTATTGAACGCGCGCCGTGCTAAAGGCCGCAAGCGTTTGGCTGTTTAATTCTATTGTCAGGCAGTGCGCGCTTGGGTCGCACACCTTTTGCAATATTTGATTTCGGTATGGTTTGCACACCTTCTGAACGATTTGAGCTGCCCCGCTCACGTAAAATCATCAAAGCGGATGCGTATGCATCCGCTTTGCGTATGCGCGTCTGCGCACGCAGTCAAGATTTTGTGTTACACCATTTGGCACATCGAACTCAAATCAGCGCGTACCCTGTGAGTCAAAATTGGGCGCAATTGGGTTTGGTGGTGCCCAAGCGATTGGCCAAACACGCGGTGCGTCGCAATTTGCTTAAACGCTTGATTCGAGAGAGTTTTCGGGTTCGTGCGAGCCAATTGCCCGCGGGTTTGTGGGTGGTTCGTTTGAGCAATAATGTCAACAGCACCCCCATCATGACGCAACAAAAAAAATATTGGGCGGCGCAATTGGCTGATTTGTGGATTGAGGGTGAGTTTTTTTCTGAGCAACTGTCTTCCAGAAAATTCCAAAGCAGCGGACACCACAATCCATCTGTGGCAGACACTTAAAGACTGGGTGAATCATTGAAATCATTCTTTCAAAATATCGTCGAGTTGTTCTCACGAATATTTAAGCGTGTTTTAATTGTTTTGGTACGATTTTATCAGCTTGCCATCAGCCCTTTAATAGCAAACCACTGTCGATTTGAGCCCACTTGTTCGCGTTATGCCATCATTGCGATTGAGCGGCATGGGGTATTTAAAGGGGGGTGGATGGCGGTGCGCCGCATTGGGCGTTGTCGCCCCGGCGTGGCGGGTGGTTGGGATCCGGTTCCAGAGCGACATGCTTCTAACTGCGCTTGTACTGACCCAGCCATTGATTCTAAAGAGGATGTGCGTTAACCCGCAATAATCCTTTAACTGTTGTTATAATTGCGCTCGTTGTGTTTTGAGCTTTTTTGATTTTAGAGATTGTTTATGAAAAATTTAAACCCGCGCACCATACTGTGGATGGTGTTTGCTTCCTCAATTTTCTTGTTGTGGAGCAATTATCAACAGCAAAATATGCCCGCGCAAGTCGTTGCTCAACAAAGCGCAACCCCCAATCAAACCAGTCCAAGCAATGCCAATGGCGTGCCATCAAGTTTGCCATCAAATACCCCCCCACCCAATACTTTGAGTTTGACGGGGGTGCCTGTGGTGCTCGAAAATGATGTGCTCAAACTGAATGTCAACACCCAAGGCGGTGTGGTGCAGTTTGCGATGCTCAAACAGTTTTTTAACTCGCACAATAAATCACTCAACACCGTATTGTTCAACAGTAAAAACGCCAACCCCGATGTACAGTCGCCCAATGAAATGTACGTTAGTCGCAGTGGTTTGACCGATGTTGGCTTGGATCACACCACGCTTTATACTGCCAGTGCGCCAGTCGCAGTTTTGCAAGACGGTCAAGATGCGGTCAGCATCACTCTAACCGCGCAAAACAATGGCGTTACCTTGAAAAAAACCTACACACTTAAGCGTGGCAGTTATTTGATGGATGTGAATTACGAGGTCGAAAACGGTTCTGCACAACCCATTCGCCCCGATGTGTATATGGAAATCGTGCGCGATGGTGCGCAAAATGGCGATTCTAAGTTTTACACCACATACACAGGTCCAGTGGTCTATAACGCAACCGATAAATATAAAAAAGTGCCGTTCACCGATATTGCCGGTGGCAAAGTTAATTTTGCTACAAAATCCGACATTGGCTGGGTGGGCATGATACAGCACTACTTTGTGTCTGCTTGGATTGTGCCTGAGACGGCTGCACGAGAATTTTATATAGAAACAATCAAGCCTGCGATTAAACCAGAAGACGGCGTTTACAAGATTGGTCAACGCATGAGTTTGGGCGATATTGCGCCAGCGAGCAAAACCAGTTTTAGTTCCCAACTCTATATTGGTCCACAAGATCAAGACAAGTTGGCGGCCATCGCCCCAGGATTGGATTTAACGGTTGATTATGGTTGGCTGACGATTATTGCCAAGCCCGTGCATTGGTTCTTAACTTTTTTGCACTCATTCATCCCGAACTGGGGTTGGGCGATTGTCGCGTTAACGATTATCATGAAGTTGGCATTTTTCCCATTGACCGCCGCCAGTTATAAATCCATGGCAAAAATGCGTCAACTTGCACCGAAAATTAAGATTTTGCAAGAGCAATACGCTGATGACAAAATGAAACTGAACCAAGAAACCATGGCGCTGTACAAAGCAGAAAAAGTCAATCCAGCGGGCGGTTGTTTACCGATGTTGATACAAATGCCAGTGTTTATTGCTCTGTTTTATGTGTTGCAGGCCGCAGTTGAAATGCGCGGTGCGCCGTGGTTGGGTTGGATTCAAGATTTATCCATGCCTGACCCATGGTATATTTTGCCTGTTTTGATGTGTGTGACCATGGTATTCCAAACGTGGCTCAATCCAAAGCCAGCCGATCCAATGCAAGAGAAAATGATGTGGATTATGCCGTTTATGTTTGCATTCACCTTCTTCTTTTTCCCATCGGGTTTGGTGCTGTATTGGGTGGTGAGCAATATTTTCTCAATTGCCCAACAATGGGTGGTGACGAAAAAATATGGTCACTAAGCCTTGCGCCCAACATGCAAAAATCCCCACGGTCTTGTGGGGATTTTTATTGAACCACGGTGTTAGTGCGTCATTGCGGGCTTGACTCGTAATCGCCTAATCAAATGAATTGCCGTGTTCTCCACGCCAGACCAAAAACATTGCCCGAAAAATCTGCGCCTGCTCGCGTGCATCATCGATAGCGATATGGGTATGGGGCAAGTTTTCAGGTAACCACTCACTCGGCAAGCGCGGCTTGATGGCTTGCTTGAACGGTAAACCCGTGAGTGCCATGGCAAAGGTTTTCATGTCCAAAGCCGACCACGAAAAGGGTGAGCCGCCCGTGAATTTTTGCAAATACCAAAACACAAACGTGAAATCAAATCCCGCAGGATAGCCGACAAACACGGGCGCACTATGATTTTTAACGACAGTATGCACCCACTTCACAAAATCATTCATAGCGACTTCGGGCGCAACCGTGCCCACGCGACACGCCGCCCATGCTTCTGGTTCTGACTGCCAAAACAACTTGGTTTTTGGGTGCGCGACAGCATTGGGTAGGGTCTCTAAATTAATCGAAAACTCCCCTAAGAATTCGCCTGCTTCATTCATGGCAACCGATGCAAAAGACAACATCGAATGCTCGGTAGGAATCGGGCCATCGGTTTCGATGTCGGTGATGAAGTAAATTTCGGGTTTTGCCATGTGTCGATGGTTATTTTTTGAGCATCTTGGGTAGAATCGGACGAATCTGTTGGTGCTCGGTGATGTGGTTGTCCTCGTTCACAAACACCACATGGGCAGTGAAATCATTTAACTCGGACGCATCAAGCTGAACAAAAGCGGCGATGATGAGAATGTCTCCAATTTGTACGCGTCGTGCTGCAGAACCATTGACTGAAATCACACCCGAACCGCTGGGGGCACTGATGGCGTAGGTGGTGAATCGCTCGCCATTGGTCACATTCCATAAGTCAATTTGTTCGTACTCCATGATGTTGGCTGCGTCCAACAGGTCTTGGTCTATGGCACATGAGCCGATGTAATTCAGTTCTGCTGCGGTCACTGTGACTCGGTGGAGCTTGCCTTGGAGCAGGGTTCGTTGCATGGTATCCTTACGAAATAGAGGTTGAGGTAGCCGTGATTATAATCTATCCAAAGGACTTTCCACGCCAAACCCACCCTTGTTCAGGACATGCGTATAAATCATTGTCGTGCTCACATCCGAATGTCCGAGCAACTCCTGCACTGTGCGAATATCGTAGCCGCTTTGCAATAAATGCGTGGCAAAACTATGGCGCAACGTATGTGTGGTCGCGTGTTTTTGAATCCCTGACTGAAAAACCGCATTCTTAATTGCCCGTTGCACCGCTTGCTCGTGGGTGTGGTGGCGGCGTGTGATGCCCGATTGTGGGTCGAAGGATTCGGCGCGCGCAGGAAACAACCAAAACCACGCAAAACTCAAACCCGCGTTCGGATACTTCTTATCCAAAGCATGGGGCATAAAAACGGCGGGTCGATTCTGGGCGCGATCTTTATCAAATATCGATTGCGCCACAATCACCTGCGCACGCAGAGGCTCAATCATACTCATGGGCAACATCGTCATACGGTCTTTACCGCCCTTGCCATCGCGCACCGTGATTTGTCGCATCTCAAAATCCACGTCCTTAATGCGTAAACTCAGTAACTCCATCAAACGCATACCCGAGCCGTACAACAAACGTGCCATCAACAAATGAAGCCCCGACATCTGTGCAAAAACCCGCTCAATTTCAGACACTGTCAAAACAGAAGGCAAATGCTGAGATTTTTTTGGGCGAGACAACTGGGTTAACCAAGGTAAATCCTGCTCCAAAACCTCTTTATACAAAAACAGCAAAGCGGATAAAGCCTGCTGATGTGTGGAACTGGATACGCCTTGTTCATTCGCCAAATAGGATAGATATTCTGTGACCTCAATCGCGCCCATATCCTTGGGATGGCGCATTTTGTGAAAATACACAAATCGCTTAATCCAACCGCAGTAACTCTGCTCCGTGCGCAAGCTGTAATGCTTATAGCGGATTTTCTCACGTACCACATCCAATAATTTTTTTGGCGGATTGTTTGGAATTTCGGCTTGTGTATTCATTTGAATGGGTGTATATTGGTGGTGGGAAAGACGCAGTTATGCGTCTATGTTACTAATTTTAGCAGGATATAAGGCAAAATGACACAAGAATATTTGAGTTATTTGCCGCATATTCTACGTTAGGCATCTCTGACCACGGAACCTCACGCATGAATAGAAACGCCCTCTGGGACACGTTCTTTGGCACACCGGACTGCGTCAAGAACTATCACTTCTACAGTTACGAGTATCTCGACGACTGTGGGTTTATGCCATCGGCTAGTGAAATGTTTTCCGGGTGGCCGGATGGCGAGACCCTTATCGCGAGAGTCGAAGAACGATTGAAATACCTCGGCTGCAAGGGGGAGGGCACAATGCAGATTATGTGGCTCCCACCGTTTGTCGGCGCCGGAGATCACAACAATTACGGCTGCTACGTCCTCCACTACAAGCAACTCGAAGATGGAATCTCTTGGTTGGCTTCGCCATTCGTCCTCCCGTTTCACCGGCTGTTCCAGCCGGACGACTTCGAAAGCCCAAGACCGAGCGGCAGAGACCGCTTGGACGAACGGATTGAACGTAATGGCTTGCCTCCTTATTGGCCGGGCAATCTTGGAAACTTCTAGTAGTCTGCGTCCGATGCCTAACCCTCGCTTCGAGGGAACCGCCGGCAAGCGTAGCTTGCCGGTTCCCCGTCCGCTCCGCGGCCGGGCGGCCCCTCAAGCTGAACGTTATGCCTCAAGACACGCATCCTGATCTTCCGTACAACAGAGAACGAGAATTGCAGTCCCGGCTCAACCGTTTTTTTGTTGAAGAGTTCGAACTGCCGGAAAAGGACTACGCGGGTTCTCTTGGTTTGTCGTCGTTACTGAACCTGAAATCGGTTCTTTCTGACATAAACAACACCATCACACTAAAACTCGCTCTTGGCCTAGCCGACTGGGCTTCTGAACAGTTCAAGCTAGACGACGCAGCTACAAAGGAGTTACGGAGAATTGTTCTGGACGCCAAACCAAACTCCAACGGATTCGATGTTTGGCTTGGCTACCCGATTGCTTTTGTCGCTGAAGTGAAATGCAATATTCCAGTAAATGGAGGAAACAAATATGGTGCTCGGCAACGGCACGGAATAGTTGCCGACATCAACGCACTGCTCAATGGGAAACGGAAAGCATCAATGATGACGAAAGGGATTCCAAAGATTATGGCGTTCCTTGATCTTCCAGAAATTCGGGCAGCCAATGAGCATCTGTTGAAGACCGATTTATCCTTGTTAACGAAGCTTGTCTTTTTGCCGCCGGGTCAAGCTCCAACCAACCTAGAATATGTCCATGGTGTGTATATCAGCATTGAGGCATAACCCTGCGTTCGAGGCGACCTGCGCGAAAAGCCGCGCAGGCGCCTCAACTCCACGTTAGTCCACATCGGAAATCGTATGCTCTCTCTGCCAACATGCCTTTCATTTGCAGCCTTAGCCTTCGTCATGGCGCTTTCCCCTGGGCCCAATCTCCTGTATCTCGCCTCGCGCTCCGTTTGCCAAGGGGCTCGGGCAGGCTTCGCCTCCCTTGCCGGAGTCTGCTCCGCCATGCTCTTTTACATGGTCGCAACGGCTGCGGGTTTGTCTGCCCTTTTCGATGCTGTCTCCCTCGCCTACGACATCGTTCGTTACACCGGTGCCGCCTATCTCCTCTGGCTTGCCGCCAAAGCGTTGTGGGCCACCGGGGCGCCAATTGCCACAGTTTCCGTGCCTTCCGAACCCATCCCGCTATTGTTTCGGCGAGGCTTTACCACATGCCTGCTTAACCCCAAGATCGTTCTGATGTACGGGTCCTTGTTGCCTCAGTTCGTTCATCCCGACGCGGGCAATCCACTTGTTCAGACCCTTGAGCTCGGCATTCTTCAAATTGCCGCCGCGGCTCTTGCTCACTCTTGCGTAATATTGAGTGCTTCCCGAATTACCGCGTTGCTCGGCCGCTCGCAGCGCTTCGTCAGTGCGCAGCGTTACCTTCTCGCCAGCCTGCTTGTCGGGGTTGCGTTACGCATCGCCTTCGACAAACGCCATGTGGCCTAACCCCTCGCTTCGCTCGGTCACCCCTGATCTCGAACGTTAAAGAGTGGGGTGACTCAATCACTTTTTCGACCCACCCTGCTGGTTCGCTCATCACTCCCCCGCAATTTTCGCAATAATTCCGTCCAAAACATCCAAATTCCCGAAGGCAATGGTCATTTTGCCTTTGTTTTTCGCGCCCATTTTGATGTCCACTTGCGCACCGAGTGCATCCGAGAGTTTTTCTTGTAGGGCTTTGATGTCGCCTGAAATGGCGCGGTTTTTGGGGGTGTGTTTGGTCTGTTCGCCCTCACCTTTTTGGGTTTGGATTTGCTGTACGCGTTTTTCCGCATCACGCACCGACAGGCGTTTGTTAGCAATTTCTTGTGCGAGCATGATTTGTTGCACTGCGTCCAATGATAATAATGCGCGCGCATGACCCATTTCCACGTCCCCTGCAAGGAGCATGGTTTGTACGGGTTGCGCGAGGTTGAGTAAACGCAAGAGGTTGGAGACTGCACTGCGCGAGCGACCAATCGCTTGGGCGCAGGTTTCGTGGGTGTAGTCAAATTCACGAATCAGGCGTTGCAAGCCTTGGGCTTCTTCGATGGCATTCAAATCTTCGCGTTGGATGTTTTCAATCAGTGCCAAGGACAGGGCGTTTTTATCATCAACTTCTTTGATGAGCACGGGCACTTCGGTCAAACCTGCGATGCCTGCAGCGCGGTAGCGGCGTTCGCCCGCGATGATTTCGTAGCGGTCATTGCCAATCGAGCGCACGATGATGGGTTGCATGAGGCCTTGCTCTTTGATGGAGTCCGCCAATTCGTTGAGCGCGGTTTCATCCATGTGGCTGCGTGGCTGGTATTTGCCCGCTTGCAGCACGTCGCGCGCGAGCATGGTCAGTTGTCCTGCTGGGTTTTGCTCCAAATCTGCTTTGTTTTGAGCGTCATGCAGGGCGTTCATGACATGTGAGCCGCCCAACAATGCGTCGATACCGCGTCCCAACCCTTTTTTGCTTTTCGTTGCCATGATGTTGTCCTGTTTAGAGTTTTTTGTGGAGTAGTTCTTTGGCGAATTCTAAATACGCCTGTGCGCCACGCGAGGACGGGTCGAAAATCACCCCTGGTAAGCCATAACTCGGTGCTTCGGCAAGGCGCACATTGCGTGGAATCACGGTGTCAAACACTTTGTCGCCAAAGTGGGTTTTGAGTTGCTCGGAGACCTGCTGTTGTAAAGTCGTGCGCGGGTCAAACATGACGCGCAGCAAACAGATGATTTCCAATTCTGGATTGAGGTTGCTGTGCAAGGCGCGGATGGTGTTGACCAAATCGGACAAGCCTTCGAGCGCGAAATACTCACACTGCATCGGGATGAGCACGCCCTGCGCGCTACACAGGCCGTTCAAAGTCAGCATCGACAATGAGGGCGGGCAGTCAATCAGTATGTAGTCGTACTGATTCTTAATGGTGTCAATCGCGTCTTTGAGTCGATATTCGCGCCGCTCAAAATCGACCAGTTCGACTTCCGCTCCTGCCAAATCACGGTTGGCCGCCAGCAGCGAGTAGCCGACTTCAGGCGGCTCAACAATCGCTTGGGCGATATTTTTAAGTCCGAGTAAAACGTGGTACACCGTCGAAGGCAGGCTGTGTTTGTCCACCCCGCTGCCCATGGTCGCGTTGCCCTGTGGGTCAAGGTCTATGAGCAACACCCGCTGTTGGTGCTGCGCGAGTGCGGCGGCGAGGTTGACCGTGGTGGTGGTTTTGCCCACGCCACCTTTTTGGTTGGCGATACAGAAGATTTGGGTCATGGCGTATTCGCTTTCTGTGAGATGGGTTCGATTTGAATCAAGTGTCGCTCGGCATTTAATTGAGCAACGTGTACAGGGGTGATGTGTGTGATGGTGTATTGTTGTGCAAAAGTTTGTTTGAATGCTTGCATCTCATCCTCAGGTGCAAGCCCTTTCATAGCAAGGAAACAGCCGTTTTGCGCCAGTGCTCTGTGTGACAATTGCACAAAATCCACCAAGCTGGCAAAGGCGCGACTGGTGATGATGTCGAATCTGTGCGTGGGCTCTAAATCCTCCACTTTGCCCGTGACGATGTGCACATTGCTCAAATTCAATTGTGCTTTGACTTGGGTGAGAAAGGCAGTTTTTTTGTGCACAGGGTCAATCAGGGTGATGTGCCAGTCGGGGTGTATGATGCTCAATACCACACCGGGTAAGCCACCGCCCGCGCCAACATCCATAATTTTAGGTGTATTTGACGATAGTGTGTGCTCACCGATGGTTTTTTCAAACAAGGGCAAAACAGCCAAAGAGTCCAGCAAATGATGGCTCACCATTTTATCGGTATCGCGGATGGCGGTGAGGTTGTACACAGGATTCCACTTGGCCATCAATTGCACATACGCAATGAGCTGCTCAATTTGTTGTGGCGTGACGCTCAAATTCATCTCGGCGCAGCCGTTCACCAGTTGCGCGCTTGCCAACGTGGTGTCAAACACAGGTGGACGTTGTTTGGCGTGGCTCATGCGGTTTTGCCTTTGGCTTGGTTCAAGCGTTTGATGTGCACCAGCAGCAAAGAAATCGCTGCGGGGGTCACACCCGAAATGCGGCTGGCTTGCCCGATGGTTTCGGGTTGATGTTGTATCAGTTTGCCCTTGACCTCATTTGAGAGGCCTTTGACTTGGTTGTAGTCGATGTGGGTTGGGATGCGCGTGCTTTCGTGGTTGGCCTGTTTGTTGATTTCTTCGACTTGACGCTCAATATAGCCCGCGTATTTGATGTTGATTTCAACTTGTTCGCGCACGATGTTGCGCTCAATCGGGTCTTCGACCAAAGCCATTTCAGGCGCAAACCGCGCATTCTCAACCTGCATCAAGGCATCGTAGTTGACATTCGGTCGGCGTAATAAATCCGCCAAGCTGTATTCGCGCTCAATGTTTTTACCCAACAAGACTTGCGCGGATTCGGCAGAAAAATTATTTGGATGCACCCAAGTGGATTTGAGACGTTGGATTTCGCGCTCGATGCTTTCGCGTTTGCGCTCAAAATATGCCCACTGCTCATCCCCGACCAAGCCCAACTTGCGCCCGATTTCAGTCAGACGCATATCGGCATTGTCCTCGCGCAAACTCAAACGGTATTCGGCGCGGCTGGTAAACATGCGGTAGGGTTCCGACACGCCTTTGGTAATGAGGTCATCGACCAATACGCCGAGGTAGGAATCATGGCGCGTCGGTCGCCATTCGTCTTGGTTTTGCGCACGGCGTGCGGCATTGGCTCCTGCCAGCAACCCCTGCGCGGCGGCTTCTTCGTAGCCTGTGGTGCCATTGATTTGCCCTGCGAAATACAGATTGGCAATCGCTTTGGTTTCAAACGTGGCTTTTAGACCACGCGGGTCAAAATAATCGTATTCAATGGCATAGCCTGCACGCAGAATGTGTGCATTTTCCAAACCTTGCATCGAGCGTACCAAAGCGATTTGCACATCAAATGGCAAACTGGTCGAAATCCCGTTGGGATAGTATTCGTGTGTAGTCAAGCCTTCGGGCTCAAGGAAAATTTGGTGCGCGTTTTTATCGGCAAAGCGATGGATTTTATCCTCAATCGATGGACAATACCGTGGGCCAACACCCTCAATCACGCCCGTGTACATGGGTGAGCGATCCAAACCTTGGCGAATGATTTCGTGGGTTTGCTCATTGGTATGGGTAATCCAACATGGCACTTGGCGTGGGTGTTCGCTGGCGCGCCCCATGAAGGAAAACACCGGCACGGGATCCAAATCACCCGCTTGCTCAATCAAACGTGAAAAGTCAATGGTACGCCCATCAATGCGGGGCGGCGTACCTGTTTTCAGTCTGCCCTGCCCCAAGTTGAGTTCTTTTAGGCGGTCAGACAGTTTGATGGCGGCGGGGTCGCCCGCTCGTCCACCCACGGTGTTGGACAGACCAACGTGAATTTTCCCACCCAAAAATGTGCCCGCGGTCAAAACCACGGTGGTTGCGTTGAATTGAATGCCCAGTTCAGTGACCACACCCGTGACGGTGTCGCCCGATAGCACTAAATCAGCCACCGCTTGTTGAAACAATTCTAAATTCACTTGGTTTTCTAAGGTGCTGCGCACGGCTTGTTTGTACAGCAAACGGTCGGCTTGCGCGCGCGTGGCGCGTACTGCAGGGCCTTTGCTGGAGTTAAGGATGCGAAATTGAATGCCACCCAAGTCGGCGGCGTGCGCCATGATGCCGCCCAACGCATCGACCTCTTTGACCAAATGACCTTTGCCGATGCCGCCAATCGACGGGTTGCAACTCATTTGCCCAAGGGTTTCGATGTTGTGTGTGAGTAATAATGTTTGACAGCCGATGCGTGCGGCGGCGAGTGCGGCTTCTGTGCCTGCGTGACCGCCACCGACAACAATCACGTCATAATGTTTTTGGTAAATCATTGGTTTTTAATGGTGTGTTTTTGAGGGTGCATTATACCGCACATCAATTTTCAGACGCACCGATGTTTCACGTGAAACATCGTTAAATTAAAAACCTGTTGTTTTTGTGAACCACATAAAATGTTTCACGTGGAACATTTAAATCAATGCACGAATGGTGTCAAAGCCAAATTTACCAATGGTGAGGGTCAAAACCACGATGAGGATTTTTCGTATCAGTGGTGCACCGTGCTTGGTGACCACGTGTGTGCCAACCAATGCGCCGCCAACATTGCTTGCGCCCATTATCAGCCCAACCCCCCAAAGCAAATAACCGTGCGGTACAAAAAAAGACAAGGCGGCAAAATTGGTGGCAAGGTTAATGATTTTAGAATGTGCGGTTGCTACCAAAAAATCATAACCAAAAAATTTGACGAAGGCAAAAGCCAACAATGAGCCCGTGCCTGGGCCAAAAAAACCATCATAAAAGCCAATCGCAGCACCCAAGCACAAACCCGCAATAATTTCGCCTTTTTGTTGAAATTTTGGCGTATGGGTGTGCCCCAAGTCTTTTTTATAAAAAGTATAAATCACCATAGTTATCATCAATACCAACATAATCGGTCGGAGGTATTGAATCGGCAATAGAGGAATCAAACGTGCCCCCAAGTTAGCAAACACTAATGCCATTAAAATTGCACCCACCAGCATCTTCCAATGAAAAGGAACGTGACGGGCGTATTGACGTGTGGCGATGGCAGTGCCACAAAAACTCGATAATTTGTTGGTGCCATGCAAAACGGGTGCGGGTTGATTGGGCAGAATGGTGAAAATTCCGGGCAGTTGTATCAATCCACCGCCGCCAACAGCCGAGTCAATCAGTCCTGCTAAAAAAGCCAAAGGCAAAAGTAACCATAATTCGGATATTAAAAAATCCATAACTTTGTGTGTGATGTTGTTTTAATTTGATTGATTAAGGATGTGCAATGAGTTGTGCAAAGCCTTGTTGTATGTGGGGTGTTTTTTTACTGTGTTGGTCGAGTTGAGCCAGCAGCAATTGCGCGTAAATGCGCGCTTTGTGCGCGGGCAAATCATGGGCAAAACACGCGCCAATTTTTGCCAAGGTTTGACCGCCGCCAATATAGCCATAGTGCGGTTCAGCATTGCCCTCCCAACAACGCGTGGCGATGATGATGGGAATGTCGTTTTGTAGTGCGCGCTCAATGGCAGCAAATACCGAGGGATTCAGATTACCTGCGCCCAGTGCTTGCACCACGATGGCGTGTGTACCCGCTGCAATACTGTTGTTGAACGCGCCCTCATCTGCTCCGACATAGATGGGAAGGATGTCCACTTTGGGCAATTGATTGAGCGCGTTGCTGATGGGTATTTTGGGGGTTTGCGGTGCGGAACTTTGGGGCTCAAAAAACACCACTTCTCCCACATCGGTGACTTGCCCAATCGGTGTGTGGTGGGTGGAAACGAAGGCATCGGTGCGCGTACTGTGCTGCTTTTGCACCGCGCGTGCTGCATGGATTTTACCAAACATACATGCCATAACTGGCTTATTGAGAGAGTGTGCGCTCACTGCGATTGAAATTGCATTGCGCAAATTGCGCGGCCCATCCGCGTTGGGTTCATCCGCATTGCGCATTGCGCCTGTGAGCACGATGGGTTTTCCATGCGTGTCTGATGAGGATAAACTGGCATCCAAGAAAAACGCGGTTTCCTCTAAAGTGTCCGTGCCCTGCACCAACACCACGCCTGCAACATCCTCATCCGCGCAGGCGGTGATGATGGCGCGGCGCGTTTGCAGCCAAATCTCCGCCGTCAAATGCGCCGAAGCAATATTGCACAATTGCTCGGTGGAGATGGCAGCGATGTTTTCCAGTTGTGGGATGGCTTTTAATAAATCCGCACCTGAACTGGCAGGGACAAGCAAACCCGCATCGTTGGTGCGCATGGCGATGGTGCCGCCTGTGAAAATAATGTGAACGCCTTGCATAAATATCCATCAACACAAAAAATAGAGTGGCTCACATTTTGCCACAGAATCAGAGGGTCGAGAAACAACAGTTTGATAAAATTGTCGGGAGAAGCAAACCATCCCCGCGTTGTATCACGCGAAGGAGGATTTATCAGCATTGAGTTTCATGCCCACCCCCTAAAAAAAATAAATATTTGATTTGAATACATACGATGCGGCGCTCAGTGACGATACAGAATTCATACGCGTTCACCCGATGACAGCCACAAGTATGTCAATCGAGGCGCTGTTTATATGGTTCAACCCAGATAATGCAATAGACCGCTTATCAATCTGTGAGAAGTCGCGAAAATAAAATAATGACGTGCATAGCAGGTTTTAGATGTCACCTGTTGGGTTAAACCGCTTCATTGAAGTAGCGTCGCCTTATGACATCATCTGCTGGGCTGCTCAACCCTTGAATACATTGAGTATTCAAGGATTTCGCGCCTCGCATCTGATGCCGTATTGGCTTAGCCATTTCAATTTCCTATTGCACCATCTGGGTTCAAAACAAACTCGCTTTGGTGGTGAGTGATTGGGTGGCTAATGGTTGGTGGTTGCAGAGGGCTCATGATGTCTGTCATGACGCAAAGATGAGTGTTATTTTTTGATTGCCTTCTTGTCGTTAGCCCAGAGTTCGTCCAATACGGAGCGCGCTGGACGTGGCGCATCGAGATGCAAGTAACGTAGTTCATCCATACAGGCGTTCCAAAATGAAGGGCCGCCCTTTTCCAGCAGTTCCGCGCGCAAAGACGCTTCCTTGCTTGGCTGCGTATGGCGGAGCCCCCAGGCAGCCATCTGTGCGAGCAAAGGTACAAGCTGTATGGCCGCTTCCGTGAGGCTATAGATTCCTTTCTGCTGATGATTCGGATCTGGAGATCGTGTCAGCAGGCCAGACGCGACCAAGTGCTTCAGCCGGCTTGCGAGGATGTTCGAGGCGATGCCCTCCTCGTTTTGCTCCAGCAGGGTGCCATAACTGCGCCGGTTCCCGAACATGACATCACGGATAACGATCAGGCTCCAGCGGTCGCCGATCTGCTCAAGCGTCAGGTTGATCGGGCAGCCCGATCGTCTTGTTTGTTGCATCGTTGCTATTCTCCATAAGTTTCTACTTGCATTATGCAAGTATTGGGCGTATTATTCAACCACTTGCACTTTGCAAGTGGTTTAGGGGTCCTGGCGGATCAACAAAGGAATTGAGCATACGTTCGGCTTTCATCACGGGTTACGGTGGCAATTCGGTAGCGCGGGTGTCCGAAAGGTGGCAACAACGACATGGCACGATGAACTGGCGTTCCGCTAAAGACCATTAGGCTCATACACATCCACTCCACACACTGATTAGGAAAACACTATGAAATTCTCCACTATCCTTTCGCGTACCGTGCTTGCGGTATCGTTGGCATTCGCCGGCACCTTCGTTGCTGTAGCACCGGCCCAAGCTGCAGCGCCGATGCAGCAAAAGCAGGTTGCGGGCTTCTATCGCACGATGATTGGCGACTATGAAGTCACCGCGCTCCATGACGGCAGCGCCGGCATTGACTCCAACCTTCTGCATGGCGATCCGGCGCTCATCCAGTCCCTCCTGGCGCGCTCCTTCCAAAACGATCCCAAGAATGTCTCGGCCACCGTCCAAGGCTACCTCGTCAACACCGGCTCCAAGCTCATCCTCATCGATACGGGTGCAGGCGGCCACTGGGGCGGCCCCACGCTGGGCAAGCTCTTGCAGAACCTGAAGGCCTCCGGCTACAAGCCGGAGCAGGTTGACCTGGTGCTGCTGACCCATCTTCACGCCGACCATACTGGCGGGATCTACAAGAACGAGAAGCGCGTCTTCCCGAACGCGACCGTGATGATGGACAAGGCTGACGCCGACTTCTGGCTGTCGAAGGAAATCATGGCCAAGGCCCCGGAAGATGCAAAGATCTTCTTCAAAATCGCACAGGATGCCGCCGCGCCTTACATTGCTGCAGGCAAATGGAAGCCGTTCAAAGGCATGGACGAAATCGTCCCCGGCATCGCACCGCATGCCATTCCCGGCCATACGCCCGGTCACACCGGCTACATGATTTCCTCGAAGGGTCAGTCGCTGCTGGTTTGGGGCGACTGTGCTCACGTGATGGCCGTCCAGATGCCGCACCCGGAAATCGGCATCGTCTTCGACTCGGACGGCCCGACGGCCATCAAAACGCGTGAAGACCTTCTGGTGAAACTCGCTGCGGACAAGACGATGATTGGTGCCGCCCACATGCCGTTCCCTGGTCTGGGCCGTGTTCGCAAAGCCGACACCGGCGCTGGCTACGACTGGGTCCCCGCAACCTTCCAAAACCTGAAGTGAGGTGAACCATGGTCTACGATTCATCTTCCGCCCGCAAGCTCATCGAGGCGATGTTCGCCTTCAACGTTGCGCATCCCGTACGCAGCATCGAGACGCTCCGCGTCGGCATGGAGGCAATTTCGCAAGCAAACCCGCCGGCGGCTGACCTAACCGTCGAGCCGACCGAGCTCGGTGGCGTCGCCGCGGTGGCGATTACGGCTCCAGGCGCGTCCAAAGACCGAGTCATCTACCATTTGCACGGTGGCGGCTGGGTGGCGGGCGCTCCTAACACGCATCTGGGAATGCTCGGAGAACTGTCTCGAGCGGCAAAGTCCCAGGTCATCGTCCTGGACCACTCCTTGGCACCCGAGCACCCATTTCCGGCGTCCTACGACGAGTCCATCCGCGGTTACGAAGCAGTGCGTGCGCTTGGCAAGCCGTTCGCCGTGACAGGAGACTCCAGTGGCGGTGGCATGGTTCTCAACATTCTTGCCTACGCGTCCTCGAAGGGCCACAAGGACGCGCGAGCAGCGCTACTCATTAGCCCATGGGCAGACTTAACGCTGACGCTGCCCTCGTTAACGCAGTTGGCCGACCGCGACCCAATGGTCAACGCGAGCGCGATGCGGGAGATGGTCGAGGCTTACGCTGGCAACCACGACTTGAAGGATCCGCGCATCTCGCCCCTGTTCGCCGACATGCACGGTTTTCCTCCACTGCTCATCCATGTCGGAAACGAAGTACTTCTCGACGACGCGCTTGAAATTGACCGAAAGGTGCGCGCGGCCGGCGGCGAGTCGCACCTTGAGGTCTGGCCGGAGATGCCGCACGTCTGGCACATTCAGACAGGCTCTTTGCCTCAGGCCCACGACGCGCTGCAGAGAGCCGGCGAGTTTCTCATCGGGCACCTCGAGAAATAGCACGCGAGCGCCCTCAACGAACACGTAGACACTAGATAGGAAATTGTAATGACTACTGACACCAACCCGCCGGGAACGGCATGGATGCAAATCGTCATGAAGAAAGGAACGAGCGACTTCGCGACGTCGTTCACCGCTGACGCCAGCCTTCAGACCTCAGCCCTCAGCAAGGCCGTGGTCGGCCCGACACTCATCGGGGCGTTCTTTGCCGCAACGAGCACGATGTACGAAAACTTCGCGTTCACCGCCGAGACGGTTGACGGTGCGAAGACCTACATTGAGTGGGAGGCCGTCCACGCTGGCAAGCCCGTCGCCGGTATCACCATACTTACTCGGAATGAGTCTGGCCTCATCAACAACATCAAACTCTTCCAAAGCCCGTTTCCCGTTGTTCGTGAATTCTCTTCTGGCCTCAAGGAGCGACTCGAAGGAACACTGAGTCAAGACTTCTTTTAACGGCCAACTTCGTCGCCTCATTCAACCCAGATGATGCAATAGACCGCTCATCCACATGAGTGAAGCCGTGCAAATAATGACTTGCATCGCAGGTTTTAGATGTCGCCTCTTGGGTTAAAACCGCTCCATTGAAATGGCGTCGCCTTATGACATCATCTGCTGGGCTGCTCAACCCTTGAATACATTGAGTATTCAAGGATTTCGCGCCTCGCATCTGATGCCGTATGGCTTAGCCATTTCAATTTCCTATTGCATCATCTGGGTTAAAGCGAAGTTATAAGTGACGAAGCTTACGGGTTTTAAGGAAAAAAACGATTAAAACGCCTCAATATGTGTCAGTTTTTAGATGAGCCACTCAAGCCAAATCGAGTTTATCAGTATCATTTACCAATACAAAAACGACTGAAGATCACCCCAAGCAAATCATCCGCACCAAACTCGCCGGTGATTGAGTTGAGCTGTTCTTGCGCAAGGCGCAATTCTTCCGCGAATAGGTCAAGTTTTTGGTCTTGAGTGAGCGCGTGTGCGTAGGCGATTTGTAGGTGCTCATCTGCCATGCGAAGTGCGCTTAGGTGGCGTTCGCGCGCGATGAAGGTGTCGGTCTGCGTTGATTCAAAACCGATGATTTTGAGTAAACGCGCGCGTAACTCGTTCAAACCAGCGCCTGTTTTCGCGCTCAAATAGATGCTGTTGTCGTCAACCGCGCGGGGTGGCGCGCTCAAGGTATCGACTTTATTGAGCAAAGTGAGAAACGGGACATTGTGGTTGGTATTTTGCTCAATGCGTTGGTGCAGTTGTGCCAGCAATTGGGTATCGGCTGGGTTGTTCGCGGGGTTGTTCGCCGAGTTGTTCGTTGTGAGGGTTGATTCATTCGCGCGTGCATCCACCAGATGCAAAACCACATCCGCCCGCTCAATTGCACCCCATGTGCGTTCAATGCCGATTTTCTCTACCACATCGGCAGTCTCGCGTAGACCTGCGGTGTCAATGATGTTCAGTGGTACGCCTTCGATTTGAATTGCTTGTTGCACCGTGTCGCGCGTCGTGCCTGCGATTTCGGTGACGATGGCAATGTCCTGCCCTGTCAATGCGTTGAGCAGTGATGATTTACCCACATTGGGTTGTCCGACCAACACCACGTTCACGCCGTTGCGCAACAATGCGCCTTGTTTGGCCGATTGCAACACCGCGCCCAATTGATGTTGGATGCGTTCGAGTTGACCAAAGGCATCGGCTTTTTGCAGAAAATCGATTTCTTCTTCAGGGAAGTCTAAAGTGGCTTCGACCAACATGCGCAAATGAATCACTTGCGCAACCAAATCGTGGATTTTGTTGGAAAACACCCCAGACAATGAACGCACGGCGGACTTCGCCGCGGACTCGGTCGCCGCGCTGATTAAATCCGCCACGCCTTCTGCCTGTGCCAAATCCATTTTGTCGTTGAGAAAAGCACGTTGGGTGAATTCGCCCGCCTGCGCAAGGCGAATATTGGTAACGGCGTTCAGACAACGGCGCAACAGCAATTGCATCACCACGGGGCCGCCGTGACCTTGTAATTCCAGCACATGCTCACCCGTATAAGAGTGTGGTGCGGGGAAATACAGGGCAATGCCGTGGTCAATTGGCGCGCCGTCGGCATCCACAAACGCACCGTAATGCGCGTGGCGTGGTGTGAGCGCGCGCTGACACACCGCCTGCATCAGCGTATGTATGGTCTCGCTCGAGCCCGACGCGCGAATCACGCCCACACCGCCCTGCCCTGTGGCGGTGGCGATGGCGACAATGGTGTCATTGTCTGTGGGGTTGAGGGTATCGATGGACATCATGGGGTGGGTTCATTTATAGTGATGAGGCGTTAGGGCTTTATTTTCGTCATTGTTTCGCCAATCATTGGCTCGCAACGACATGTTACAAAAATATTCGTTTAAAAAACTTTCATCTTCGGGGTATTTTATCATGCTCACATGGACGGACGGCGCACTATTTGCCTTGTGTGCCACGACTTCGGCGATTACTTCTGCCATTGGTGTGGGCGGCGGCATCTTGCTTTTGGCCTTTTTGAGCAATCTGTTGAGCGCGAATTTGGTGATTCCGATTCATGGCGCAACGCAGTTGGTGAGTAATCTCTCGCGCTCTTTATTGGATTGGCGGCTGGTGCAGTGGCGACGCTTGATGTTGCCTTTTTTACCAGGGGCGCTGCTCGGTGGGGCTGTCGGTTATGTGATGTTGGGGCGGTTCTCGTTTGAGCACCTGCCTTTGATTTTGGGGGTGTTTATTTTGCTCATCACTTGGACACGGCTGATTCAGGGTTTGGGACTGTTGTTTAACAATATGACGGTGCTCGGCGCGTGGCTCACGGGTTCATCCTTGTTCATCGGTTCTATGGGTTTGATGCTACCGCCCATTTTATTGCACAAAGGCTTGAGCAAAGACGAGGTGATTCTGACCCACTCTGCCATGATGAGCGTCATGCACGCCTTTAAAGTCGCCATTTATGTATTGACTGGTTTCGCGTTTTTTCAGTACGCATCGATGATGGTGCTGATGCTTGCAGGCTCGCTGGTGGGTACGTATGTGGGGAAGTTTTTACGCGGGCGCATCAATAAGCGGCGCGGGGTGCTGATCTTAAAATGGGTGACGACACTTGCCGCCACACAACTCATCATAACGGCGTTGTATCGTTATTTAAAATGATACGAGTGTCAACATTTCCCTCGCTGTGCGCGTACAATATTTACACCATTGGATAAGACACACAGAAAAAGCGATTGTTTGAATTTCTGCGTGCGAAATATTTGGGTTAATACAGAAACAGCGTTCACACAGGAGGAGCAAGGTATGGAGCATTCGATTTCAAGAGGCATGGTGATATTGGGGCTGTTGTTGGCAATTGGTATGTCGGCAGCGGCATTCATTTTCGGTGTACAAGCCAAGCAAATTGGCGCGACCCAGCAAACCATCACGGTCAAAGGTGTAGCGGAAAAAGCCGTGGATGCCACCAATGCCGAGTGGAGCGTGACCATTAAAAGCCGTGGTGAGGATTTTGCCAGCGCATTGGCAAATTTGCGCCGAGAAAAACCTGCCTTGGAAGGCTTTTTGGCGCAATATGGTTTTAAAGCCGAAGCCTTAAGTTATGGTGCGGAGGATGTGCAGGTGCATTATGAAACCATCACCAATGAGCAGGGGCGCGAGCAAAGCGTGCAACGCGGTTACGATGCATCGATGACGGTATTTGTGAAAACCGAGGATTTACAAAAAGTCCAAGAAGCACGTGACAAAATCATTGACTATCAAGCGCAAGGTCATCAATTGGACGTGGGCGAGGTGCGCTTTATGGTGGGCAATTTGAGCGACATCAAACTCGCGCTGATTGGCGAGGCGACCAAGGATGCCAAAATCCGTGCGGATGAATTTGCCAAAAACGGCAATGCACAAGTCGGAACCATGCGTTCAGCGTCGCAAGGCACGTTTGATATTTTGGCAGCAGACGGCGACACGGACAGTGGCGATGGCGGTGGTGGCTCGTATAGCACCAGCACCGTTCATAAAAAAGTGCGTGTGGTGGTGACCATCGTGTATAACACCAAAAATTAAATTTTGAATTTTATTTGGGCGCAATCGGGCTTGCGCGTACACGGATTGCCCCTAAATCGCCACAGCCACTTGCACACAGCCTGATAACACGGGTATTATGGGCGCAATCTCGACACAGCCCACGCAATGAATCGTAACCAACGTGGGTTTTGTGTTGCCAAATTGAACTGAGTGTTTCGATTGATTTTATAGAAACACCCACAACCAAAACAACACCCAAAAGGTTCAAACCATGAGCAAAACGCTAATCATTGCGGAAAAACCATCCGTTGCCAACGACATTGCGCGGGTCATTGGTGGCTGCGTGAAAAAAGACGACCACCATGAAAATGACCAGTATGTCATTGGCTCGGCGGTCGGTCATTTGCTCGAATTGTGTGTGCCTGAGGAGTTTGACATCAAGCGTGGCAAGTGGAGTTTCACCCACCTGCCGCACATCCCACCGCATTTTGATTTGCGCCCGATTGCCAAATCCGAAGCGCGTTTAAAATCCTTGGCAAAACTCATCCGCCGCAAAGACATCGGCCAAATCGTCAATGCCTGTGACGCGGGGCGCGAAGGCGAATTAATTTTCCGCTACATCATGCAATACACCAAGGCCAAACAACCCTCGCAACGCTTGTGGCTGCAAAGCATGACCCCGCAAGCCATCCGCGATGGTTTGGCGCATCTGCGCACCGATGCGCAAATGTTGAATTTAGCCGATGCGGCGCGTTCACGCTCTGAGGCCGATTGGCTCGTGGGTATCAACGGCACGCGCGCGATGACTGCGTTTAACTCGCGCGATGGCGGGTTTTTTCTCACCACCGTGGGGCGCGTGCAAACGCCGACCTTGACCGTGGTGGTCGAGCGCGAAGAAGCAATACGTAAATTTGTGTCGCGCGATTATTGGGAAGTACACGCCGAATTCATCGCCGCGCAAGGTATCTACACAGGGCGTTGGTTCGATCCAAAATTTGATAAAAACGCCAAAGAAAATTTGGGCGATGCGGAGCGCAAAGACAATCGCCTGTGGAGCAAAGCCGCTGCTGACACCGTGGTCATGGCGTGCAAAGGCCAGTCGGGCAATGTGAGCGAGGAGTCCAAGCCCGCCACGCAAATGTCGCCGCCGTTGTTTGATTTAACCAGTTTGCAGCGCGAAGCCAATGCGCGCTTTGGTTTCTCGGCGAAAAACACTTTGGGTTTGGCGCAGGCTTTGTACGAAAAACACAAGGTTCTGACCTATCCGCGTACCGATTCCAAGGCCTTGCCTGAGGACTATATCAATACCGTCAAGCAAACCGTGGCGTTGCTCAAAGAGCAAAATAACTACACACGCTTTGCCCAACAAATTGAGAAAAACGGCTGGGTCAAGCCCAACAAACGGATTTTTGACAACAGCAAAATCTCGGATCACTTTGCGATTATCCCGACCTTGCAAGCCCCGAAAAGCCTCTCTGAACCTGAGCAAAAATTGTATGATTTGGTGGTCAAACGCTTTATGGCGGTGTTTTTCCCGCCTGCAGAATTTATGGTCACCACGCGCATCACCAAAGTATCGGGGCATCATTTTAAAACCGAAGGACGCGTGCTCACCAACGCAGGTTGGTTGGCGATTTATGGACGTGACCAACAAAAAGACGAGGATTTGCTGATTGCCGTCGCGCCCGATGAAAAGGTCAAAACCGACAGCGTTGAACCCAAGGGACTACAAACCCGTCCACCTGCTCGATACAGTGAAGCGACCTTGCTCTCGGCGATGGAGGGTGCGGGCAAACTGCTCGATGATGAGGAACTCAAATCCGCCATGAGCGGTAAAGGCTTGGGCACGCCCGCCACCCGCGCAGCGATTATCGAGGGCTTGTTGACGGAGAAATACCTTGTGCGCGAGGGGCGCGAAATCATCCCAACCGCTAAGGCGTTTCAACTGTTGACCCTTTTGCGCGGATTGGGCGTGGAAGAGTTGACCTCGCCCGAACTGACGGGCAACTGGGAAAACAAACTCGCGCAAATGGAGCGCGGTGAACTCAAGCGCGACGCATTCATGCGCGAAATCGCACAGATGACGCAAATCATCGTCAAACGCGCCAAAGAATACCAAGCCGATACTGTGCCTGGTGATTACGCTACGCTCAAAACCCCCTGCCCGAACTGCGGTGGCGTGATGAAAGAAAACTACCGACGCTTTGCCTGCACGCAGTGCGAATTCAATATGAGCAAAACCCCCGGTGGGCGCACGTTTGAAATCCCCGAAGTTGAGGACTTGCTCAAAACCCGTGAAACGCCGCTGCTGCAAGGATTCCGCAGTAAAATGGGTCGCCCTTTTGCTGCGATATTGCGCATCGTTGAGGATGCCGAATCCCCCGCGAAAATGAAAATGGAATTTGACTTTGGCCAGTCACGCGATGACGAAGAAGCCCCCGACTTCACAGGCAAAACACCTTTGGGTCAATGTCCAAAATGTGGCGGCAATGTCTATGACCACGGTTTGAGTTACTACTGTGAAAACGCTGTCGGCGCGGAGAAAAACTGCGACTTCCGCTCAGGACAGGTGATTTTGCAACAAATCATTGAGCCTGAACAAATGACCAAGTTACTCACCGTCGGGCGTACTGATTTACTCACAAATTTTAAATCCGCACGCACGGGTCGATTGTTTAAGGCTTATTTGGTGTGGGATAAAAAAGCGGGCAAAACCGTGTTTGAGTTTGAAGCCAAAACCTCCAAAGCGGCGGCAAAAGATGCTGCCAAGAACGAGAACAAAGTGGATGCCAAGCCTGCCAAAGCGGTGAAAAAAGTTACTTCGAAAGCCAAGCCGAAAGCCAAGACAACGACAGCAAAAGCCAAAAAAGCAGACGATGTATTGGTGGATGATACGCCGCCATTGTCGGCGTATGATGACGAACCGCCCTTTTAAATAGATGTGTGGTAGGACTTTGCGATGAACGCTCAATTATTACGTGCAATGCTGTTATTGCTCATCTACTGCGTCAGCAGTGGTATTGCAGTTGCAAAACCGCAGGTGTTTCAGTGGGAAACGGAGTTGTGCCGAGCGTGTGCAACCTATGATGACCAAAAAATCAGTGCACATCAACTCAAAGCCACGCTGGATTTAAATGCCGACCGACTCATTAGTTTGTACGATGATAAAAATACCCAAGCGCAAGATGATGTCGAGCATGAACGGGTTCAACAATTTTTACGCACCCCATCTAACTTTATCGTACATCCTGCGGTGGAAGTGGTGCGTCAACGCATGATAGAACGCGATTGGTTTTTTTATAAATTAGATAAAGTCAAACGACAGGCGCGGCAGACGCAGGACTATCGAGCGTTAGACGAGTTTGCACCTGCGCAAATACCGCAGTGCCAAGCGATTGCGCAGACCCTACAAAGTCTGCCATCGGCGCAAAAAACCGCAGCAGCCACACGCATTTTGTCCGAAAGTTGTCTCGATAATGGCAGCCCCGATGAATGCGTTGCCCGTTCACTGAATCGCTGGGCGCAATCTGCGGATGCCATGAACGTAGAGTTGTTGACGTATCATTGGGGAAATTGTGCCAACCACCAACAACCCGACATCACGGATGCAGAGCGAACGGCATCTGAAAGAGTATTCAAACAAAATGTTGGTAAAGTTCGCTATTATGATTGCGAAGAGCCTTAACGGATTAAGGAGAACACTATGCTTTATTTATCCATCCCTGAACTGATTTTAGAAGCGGCGCAACTCGTACCCGCGATTAAAACCGCGGGCGTAGTGGCAACTGCCGAGCGTTTAAACCAATTACAAGACAAAATCATCGTGGTTAAATACGGTGGCAATGCCATGACCGATGAGGCGTTGCAACAGCAGTTTGCACAAGACGTTGCCCTGCTTTCAGCGATGGGTGTGGACATGGTGGTGGTGCATGGCGGAGGTCCGCAGATTGATGCGATGCTCAAACGCGTCGGTATTGAAGGTCAATTCATTCAAGGGATGCGCGTGACCGATGCCGACACCATGGCGATTGTCGATGGTGTGCTGTGTGGCAATGTGCAGGGACAGATTGTGAATTTAATCAATCAAGCGGGTAAAAGTTTTGGTGTGCGCGCAGTGGGCGTGAGTGGCAAAGACGGTCGTATGATTCGTGTGAAAAAACTGCTCCTGCCCGATGCACAAGATGCACGTGTGCAGCATGACATTGGCTTGGTGGGTGATGTGGTTGGTGTGGACACGGCGGTACTCGATGCTTTGATTGAGGCGGAGTTTGTCCCTGTGGTCTCGCCGATTGCCACCGATGACGCAGGCGTGACCCACAATGTCAATGCCGACGTGGCGGCGGGCGAGATTGCTTGCGCGGTGCGCGCGCATAAATTGATGTTGCTCACCAATATCAAAGGCGTTTTAGACAAACAGGGTGAACTCATCACAGAGATTGACAGCGCGCACGCCGAGGCACTCAAAGCCGATGGTACTTTGTATGGTGGGATGTTGCCAAAAATTGATTCGGCATTGGACGCCGCCAAACGCGGCGTGGGTGCGGTACACATCGTGGATGGGCGTGAGCCGCATATTTTATTGCAATCGCTTTTGAGCGATGCTGCGGTCGGTACAGCCATCCGCGCATAACATTGGAAAAAACATGAATTGGGATGAGTGGGACAACGCCAAAGTTGCAGGTTGTGATTTGTGCGAGCAGGTGGGTGGTACGCTGATTTGGCAAAACGAGCAATTGCGTGTGGTGTTGGTTGACGACCCATTATTTCGAGGGTTTACACGCGTGATTTGGCGCGAACACGTGGTTGAGGTGACCGATTTATCGCTGGAGCAACGTGAATTATTGATGCGCACCGTGTATTTGGTGGAGCGTGTGCAACGCGAAGTGCTCAAACCGACCAAAGTGAATTTGGCGAGTTTGGGCAATATGACCCCGCATCTGCATTGGCACGTTATTCCGCGTTTTGAGAGTGATGCGAATTTTCCCAATCCTGTGTGGGCGTTGAATACCGATGAGGCAAAACATGCCAAGCCCAACGGATTGAAAGACGCAACGCTCGATGATTATGTGCGCGCGCTGAAAATAGCCTTGTGGTTGTAGTGTGCGTATGTCGAATGTTTAATCGGCTTAAAAATTGAATTTAATAGACCGTAGAATAGAAAGTAAACGATGTCTCAAGTATTTGATGTGGTGATTATTGGTAGTGGTTTGGCGGGTATGAGTTGCGCCCTATCGCTGGATTCGAAGTATAAAATTGCCCTAATTTCCAAAGGACAACTCATCAGCGGCTCATCGGATCAAGCGCAAGGCGGGATTTCTGCGGTGATGGACGATGAGGATAACTTTGACAATCATGTACGCGATACTTTTGTCGCGGGCGCAGAATTGGGCGAACTCGAAGCGATTAAGTACATCATTACCCACGCCCCCAATTCAATCGAATGGCTCATGGCACAAGGGGTTCGGTTCAATACTGAAAACGGCGAGTTGCATCTGACGCGTGAAGGCGGACACAGCCACCGCCGCGTGGTGCATGTGGATGATTTTACGGGTCATGCAGTGCAAACGGTCTTGGCGCAGCGCGTGCGTGAGCGCGCGAATATTCAAGTGTTTGAGAACAGCATTGCAGTTGATTTGATTACCGACAAACACAAACGCTTGATTGAGCAAAAAAGCAAGGATGCGCGCTGCTACGGCGTGTATGTGCAAAATCGCGCCACCCACCAAATTGATTCGATACAAGCGCGTTTCAGTGTGTTGGCCACAGGCGGTGCAGGCAAGGTCTATAAAGTGACCACCAATCCTGACAGTAACTCAGGTGATGGCATTGCCATGGCATGGCGTGCAGGTTGCCGTGTGGTCAATATGGAGTTCATGCAATTTCACCCGACCTGTTTGTATCATCCGCATGCCAAATCGTTTTTGATTTCGGAAGCCCTGCGCGGCGAAGGTGGCATTTTGCGTTTGCCGAGCAAAGACGGTCAAGCGGGCCATCGCTTTATGTTTGACCACGATGAGCGCGGTGAACTTGCGCCGCGTGACATCGTTGCCCGTGCGATTGACTTTGAAATGAAAAAAAACGGTATTGATTGCGTGTATTTGGACATGACGCATTTGCCTGAAGCGTTTTTGCGCGAGCACTTTCCGAATATTTATGCCAAATGTGCCGAATTGGGGATTGATATGGCGCGTCAGCCGATTCCGGTTGCCCCTGGTGCGCATTACACCTGTGGTGGCGTGGCCACTGACTTGGCGGGACGCACGGACATTCAGAATTTGTATGCGATTGGTGAGGTGTCTTATACGGGCTTGCATGGCGCGAACCGTTTGGCCTCCAACTCATTGCTCGAATGCGTGGTGATGGGTCAATCCGTGGCGCAAAACATCACGCAAGTGGCGGCGAAGAATTTCAAATATGAAGCACCCGAATTGCTCGAATGGGATGCTTCGCGCGTGATTCCTGCCGATGAAGCGGTGATGATTACCCACAGTTGGGACGCTTTGCGCCAAGCGATGTGGAACTACGTGGGCATTGTGCGTTCGAACAAACGCCTTGAATGGGCGGGAAAACGTGTGCGTCTGCTCAAAGAAGAGGTCAACGCCTACTACACACAATATCAAATCACCCCCGATCTGATTGAGTTGCGTAACCTCATCACCTGTGCCGAACTGATTATTAATAGTGCGCGTTTTCGCCACGAGTCGCGCGGATTGCATTATAGTTTGGACTACAAGCGCGAATTGCCCAAGGCCTTGCCAACCATCATGACGCCCAAAAATTAAACGTTATTAAACCCTCGCTATTAAAAACTAAGGAGTATGAAAATGTCTGCATGGTCAGATGGTTACGTCAGTGACATTAACTACACGTATGGTTACTACACGGAATTGAATCCCAATCGAGTGGTATTGCCATTTTTAATGGCTGGCTTGGCAGTGCCCAAGGTGACCGCTGCGTGCGAGCTGGGCTTTGGGCAAGGGGTTTCGTTGAACGCCCATGCGGCAGCAGGCAGTGCAACTTGGTGGGGGACGGATTTTAATCCCGCACAAGCGGGCTTTGCTCAGGAGTTGGCAGAGCAAGCGGGCAGTTCTGCGCACATTGTGGATCAAGCGTTTGGCGAGTTTTGTAGCCGTACGGATTTGCCTGATTTTGATTTTATCGGTTTGCACGGCATTTGGTCGTGGGTGTCCAATGAGAACCGCCATGTATTGGTCGATTTTATCCGCCGCAAACTCAAAGTTGGCGGTGTGTTGTACATCAGTTACAACACCTTACCGGGTTGGGCGGCGGCGGGACCCATTCGTCATTTATTGGCTGAGCACGCGCACGTCATGGGCGCAACGGGTCAAGGCATGGTGCAAAGGGTGAAAGATTCGGTGGCGTTTACCCAAGATTTATTGGCTTTGAGTCACAGTTACACCCGTCAAGTCCCAGGGATTCCTGATCGTATTAAAGAAATCGACCAACAAGATCCCTACTACTTGGCACATGAATACTTCAATCGTGACTGGCATCCGATGTATTTCTCCGACATGCAAAACTGGTTAGAGGGAGCCAAGTTAAGTTATGCCTGCTCGGCGAATTTCTTAGAAGATTTTGCGACGGGCTTGTTTGATGAAGAGCAACAGGCATTTTTGGCAAAAATCACCGACCCTTCCTTTACCCAAACTGCCAAAGATTATTTGCTCAACAAACAATTTCGCAAGGATTATTGGGTCAAGGGTGCGCGTAAAATCAGCAGTGTACAGGTAGAACAGGCTTGGCAACAGTTGCGCTTTTTATTGGTGGCACCGATAGACGACGTGGTATTAACCATTCGCAGCCACAGAGAAGTGTCCTTGCGTCCTGAAATATTTAAACCGATTTTGGATGTTTTGGCCGACCACAAACCGCACGATGTGACAGAAATCATGGCAGGGCTTGATGCAACCGTCAATCGCAATCAACTGTATGAGGCTTTGAGTTTGTTGCATGGTAAAGGCGACTTGGTGCTGGTACAAGAGAATGCGGTGATTACCAGCGCGACCGAGCGTTGCGCACGCTTGAATCGTCATTTGATGGAAGTCAGTCGCGTCAGTTCAGATGTGTCTTATTTGGTTAGCCCAGTTTCTGGTGGTGCCATTGCCTACAACCGCATCAATCAATTGTTCTTGTTGGCATACGCACAAGGCTTGCGCGAGCCCAAAGAATGGGTGGATTTCGTGTGGCAAATTTTAAATGCTCAAGGACATTTGTTGATGCACGAAGGCAAAACCCTACAAACCGAGAAAGAAAACCGGGCCGAATTGCTGCGCTTGGCACAGATTTTCGTGGATAAATACTTGGTGATTGCCCGCGCTCTTGCGGTGGTATCAGATTAAATCAGAGCATTAAATATATTGTTGGCATAACAAAGAGGATGCTTTTAGCATCCTCTTTGTTTGTCTGTGGAGCCGACCGATCGGATTTAGGCGGGACCAATATTTTGTTGAAAATCAGCCTGTATCTTTTCTTGTGCTAATTTTTTCTGCGCGGCGGCAAAATCTAGCATACGTGCAATCGGTAATTTAGCGCGTTCGCTGATGGCTGGGTCAATGTGGATTTCATTGTAGCCTGTGCCGATTTTATCAATCACCTCAGCGAGGTTGCGCAATTCATTCATCGCCATCCACGGGCAGTGGGCACAACTTTTACAAGTGGCCGATTGTCCTGCAGTGGGGGCTTCAAGGAAGGTTTTGTGGGGGTATTTTTGACGCAGTTTGTGCATCATGCCATTGTCGGTAGCAACGATGAAGGTATCGACTTCAGGAAATTGCGCAGGACCGTTTAAAATCGCCGAGGTTGAGCCAACCACATGCGCCAGTGCGACCACGCTTTCGGGTGATTCAGGGTGTACCAATACTTTGGCAGAAGGATGTTTGGCAATCAATTGTTCGAGTTCAATTGCTTTGAATTCGTCGTGCACGATGCACGAGCCTTGCCACAACAACATGTCTGCACCCGTTTCACGTTGGATGTAACCGCCCAAATGCCTATCGGGAGCCCAAAGAATTTTTTTGCCCTGTGCGTGGAGGTGCGAGACGATTTTCAGTGCAATCGATGAAGTCACCATCCAATCCGCACGCGCTTTGACTTGTGCAGAGGTGTTGGCATACACCACCACCTCGCGGTCAGGATGCGCATCGCAAAAAGCAGAAAACTCTTTAATCGGACAGCCCAAGTCCAGCGAGCATTCGGCGCGCAAATCAGGCACAAGCACGGTTTTTTCGGGCGACAAGATTTTTGCCGACTCGCCCATAAAACGCACCCCCGCGACAATCAAGGTTTGCGCTTCATGGTCACGCCCAAAACGCGCCATTTCTAAGGAGTCCGAGACAATGCCGCCCGTTTCTTCGGCCAAATCCTGCAAGTCTGGATGCACGTAATAATGCGCCACCAGCAGTGCATTATGCTTCTTCAAGCCCGCTTTGATGCGCGCAATCAGTTCAGCGCGTTCTTGAGTGTTGGGCTCGGAGGGCACTTGCGCCCATGCAGTGGCGGTTTTGATATTGCAGACCGCGCCTGACTCGGATTCGGGCAGATCGTAATCGACTTCAAATAATTTTTGTTCCATCATGGTGTTTCTCACTGTTAAATCGCATTGACCCGCATCGAAAAATCAATCGCGCGCACGTGCTTGGTCAAACCGCCAATCGAAATGCGATCCACACCCAATTCGGCGTAACTGCGGATGTTGTCCAAATTGACATTGCCTGAGACTTCTAAAATCGCTTGGCGTGCAAATTGCTCCACATTGATTTTGACCGCTTGGGCAATTTGCTCGTGGCTCATGTTGTCGAGTAAAATCATTTTCGCACCCGCGCTCAAAGCCTCTTGCAACTGTGCCAAGGTTTCTACTTCAATTTGAATGAATGGGGCAACCGCTCGCGCTGCGATATCGGGCACGGACACAATCGCACGCGCATGTTCCAGTGCCGGCGTGACTCCGCCTGCGGTGGCAATGTGGTTTTCTTTAATCAAAATACCGTCGTACAAGCCCACGCGGTGGTTCACGCCGCCGCCGACCAGCACTGCATATTTTTGTGCGAGACGCAGCCCAGGGATGGTTTTGCGCGAATCGACCACTTGGGTTGTTGTGCCTGCAATCGCTTTGACGTAGGTGTTCACGGTGGTGGCTGTGCCCGAGAGCAGTTGCAAAAAATTCAATGCGGTGCGTTCCGCCGTGACCAATGCGCGTGCCGAGCCCGACATTTCCACTAAGACTTGATTGGGTTCAATGGCATCGCCCTCGGCCATATGCCAAGTCAGTTGCACACTCGGTTCGATTTGACGAAATGCTTCGTCAAACCACGCTTGCCCGCATAAAATCGCAGGCTCACGCGCGATGATGCGCCCGTGCGCTTGTTGTTTGGCATCAATCAACAGCGCGGTCAAATCGCCCGTGCGGATGTCTTCTTCGAGCGCGCGTTGCACGTCTGCGGCAACGCAATCGGGAGGTGTGAAGTGTCGGTTCATAAATGCTTTCAAAATAGTCATCAATCAAGTATCAGATGAGCAAGTGTAACGCAAACACGTGCCGCCGTCATGCGCCACCGCTAAAACTGCATTGCCGCCATGCTTCATAGACCATAATCGCCGCAGTATTGGACAAATTCAAACTGCGGTTATTCGGCATCATTGGCAAGCGAATGCGTTGTGAGGTCGGGAAAAAATCGCGCACTGCATCGGGCAGACCTGCGGTTTCTGAGCCAAACACAAACCAATCACCTGCTTGAAATGCGGTTTCGGTCAAGACGTTTGAGCCTTTGGTGGTCAGGGCAAACATCCGCGCAGCATCAGGCTGGGCGGTACGGATGAATTCGTCCCAAGACTCGTGGGCTTTTAAATCCGCGAACTCATGGTAGTCCAAACCTGCGCGCACCATGCGTTTGTCATCCAGCGGAAAACCCAGTGGTTTGATGAGGTGCAGCTGGCAGCCCGTGTTGGCACACAGACGGATGATGTTGCCCGTATTGGGCGGGATTTCGGGGTGAACCAGAACGAGGTTGAACATAAAAATCTTTAAAAATGACGAATCGCAAACCAAGCGACATTTTACTTGAGCGGCGTCTTGCGTGTGCGTGCAATGACCAAATTATCCACGCGACGCGCGCCTGATTTTTTGAGCACATGAGCGATTTCATTGAGTGTTGCGCCTGTGGTGATGATGTCGTCAATCAGCAAAACATGGGCGTTTTCAAACAACGCTTTATCCAACACCGCAAAGGCATTTTTCACCTGTTTGCGGCGCATATCGGGTTTGACGTGAATTTGCAAACGCTCGTGGTGCAGACGGATGAGTGCATCGGGCGCGTATATCGGCGGCGTTTTGCCCCAAATACTGCTCAGAGCAATGTGTTGCATCAGCAGGCGCAAAGGGTTAAAGCCGCGCTCAGAGGTGCGCGCGTCCAACTGTGGCACAAGCACAATCACATCGGGCTGATGCGTGTGCGCGTAGTGCAATAAAGCGTGGTGCAGTAAGTCCGCCAACATCGGTGCGAGGTGCAATGCGTTGTGAAATTTGTACTGCAACAAGGCGTGCTGCAATTGCTCGGCGTAGTCGGCGAACGCCAGCGTCTCGGTGAACGCAGGCGGTTCGGTCACACACGCCAAACAATGCGTTTCAGCCGTGGTGAGCAGATGAGCGCATTGTACACAACGGTGAAATTCGTTGGTGTCAGATAAATTGCTGCTCAAATGATGGGGAAGTTGCTCAGTACACACCGCGCACAAACGCGACGAGAGCGTTGCCTCAGCCGTCGTGCGCCCGCACAAAACGCAACCCCCCACCCATTTGGCAAGACGGTTGTTGAAGCGGATGTGCCAGTGTTGCACACGGGACAGTGCGTTTCTCAGTTTGCTTGGCGGCAGGTCATGATAAAATCGCATGGCATTGAGTGAATGTTTTCGTCATTGATGCCACATTATCCAATCAATCTAGCCAAATGCCAAGCCACATGAACCCATCGCGCACACGCCTTCCCGACACCTTGGTGCACCACGTCGCGCGTGAACTCCTACAGCGTGCGCAGATGATTAAGTTGCCGTTGCTGCGTGTGCGTGAAATTAGCCCCGCACCTTTGCCTGTGGCGGAGTTGAAACACCTTTATCCTAAAATGCAGATTGAGCAGTGGCGGATGGCTGAAGCTAAACCCGCGCAAAATTTGTGGCAAAAACTCAATCCATTTGGTCAAATTCAGACGCACACATGGGATGCGTTCGCGCCCACTGCCGATGCGCAGTTGGTCATTGCGCCCTTCGTGCTTGATGGCTTGTATGCGCAGGATGTGTTGACGCGATTGGATCAATTGCCCCAGTGGTTCGCGCCCGATGGCGTGTTGTTGTTTGCCATGCTCGGCGCGGGCGCATTGCCTGAACTGGTTAACCGCGACACCGATTGGCTCGCGCACCTCAAGCATTTGCCCAACATCATGGACACGGGCGCGCGCTTGCAGGCCTTGCGTTTTGGTTTGCCTGTGTTGGATGTCGAAACCGTGCGTTTGGGCTACAGCGATGCCGAGACCTTGTGGGGCGATGTGTTGAACCTCAGCCCGAGTTTGCGCGCATTGGATGCATCGGAACAACCACAATGGCGCGATAAAATCCATACCGAATTTGCGCAAGGCTTGCGCGAATTGTCTTTGGAAATCATCTTCGGTCAAGTCTGGCAACCGAGCGCGCCCGTGCAGGACGATGGCGTGCGCACGGTCTCGCTGGAATCCTTGACCAACAGTTTAAAGTCAAATCGTATGAACTAAGAAGGAAGCCCTTATGAAACACCCTATCCGAGTTGTCTTGAGCGCGTTTGCGCTCAGTTTCGCGCTGGTTGCTTGTCAACCAACTACGCAGTATTTGAACAGCAATATCACTGCGAGCAACCTGCACACCGATATTCCGTTGACTTCACACACAGGCGAGCCGCTGCAAATCAACAGCCCGCAAAAAGGCAAAGTCTCGGCGGTGTTTTTCGGCTATACCCAATGCCCCGACATCTGCCCGACCACCTTGGGCAAAATGAAAATCGTCATGGAGCAACTCGGCGCGGACGCGAGCAAAGTGCGCGTGGTCTTCGTTACACTTGACCCTGAACGCGACACCCAGCAAGTGTTGAAAGAATACATGGAAGCGTTTAACCCCACGTTCATTGGTGCGTACACCGACCCTGCGCAAACCAAAATAATGGCCAATCAATTTCAAGTGGTGTATGAAAAAGTCGGCACAGACCCGAACTACATCGTCAACCACACCGCCAATTTATACCTGCTGGATGAAAACGGACGCACGGTTGTCTCTGTGCCATATGAAGCCAAACCCGAAACCATCGCCCATGACATCAAACAACTATTGGCGCAGTATCGGTAGGATGAACGCGGTGGTGTGCGCGTCATTGCGCGTGATGCTTTATCAGTGCGGCAATCTATGATTTTAAAATTTCACACGGCACGGGATGTGCACCATCGGCATCCGAGAGCCAAACCTCGCTGTCTGAAATCGAGCATTGCAGCGTCATATTGCGTTGGCACACGGCGGTCAAACCCGAGGTATCGGGCAGCATAAATACCGAAACTTTGGCGAGCGCATTCATTGCCTTTTCATTGTCACGCCACCATTTATCGGCAATCGAACCGCCGTATAAATACACCAACACCTTGTCCGACCGACCACAGGCTTTGCGGATGCGCCGCTCGTCGGGCAAGCCAACCTCAATCCACAGACGAATGTCGCTGTTGTAATCGACATGCCACACATCAGGCTCATCATCGGTGGACAAACCTTTGCCAAAAATCAAGCGTTCATGTGCGTTGAGCACAAATGCGAACAAGCGCACCATCATGCGCTCCTCGGTTTCAGACGGGTGTTGCGCAATGGTCAGGCTGTGTTCGGCGTAATAATGTCGATCCATATCGGCGATGGAGACTTCGGCTTTGTGGATGGTGGATTTGAGTGCCATGTTTTTGCGTTTGAATTTTATAGTAGGGGCAGGTTTTAAACCTGCCCAAAATGACGTGCGTGCATTGTTAAAAAATGGCGGGTTTGAAACCCGCCCCTACGATTATTTTAATAACCCTTGCAACACCTGAAAATAGGTCGGAAAGGTTTTCGCCACACACTCAGGCTCGTTAATCGTGACGCCAACTTTGGACAATGCCACCAACGAAAAACACATCGCCATGCGGTGGTCGTCATAAGTATCAATTTCGGCGTGTTTCCAGCCATCATCAGTGGGCGGTGTGATTTCGATAAAATCCGCCCCCTCAACCACACTCGCGCCGACTTTGCGCAATTCGGTCGCCATCGCGCTCAAGCGGTCGGTTTCCTTGACGCGCCATGAGGCGATATTGGTCAGGCGCGTCGTACCTTTGGCGAACAAAGCAGCGGTTGCCAAGGTCATTGCCGCATCGGGAATGTGGTTGCAATCGAGTTCAATCGCGCGCAAACCGCCTTCATCAACGCCCCTAACCTCTATCCAATTCGCACCCATCATTATATTCGCGCCCATCATCTGCATGGCATCGGCAAATTTCACATCGCCTTGAATACTCGATAAACCCACGCCATGAATTTTGATGGGACCACCGCCGATTGCGCCCAAAGCAATGAAATAGGAAGCCGACGATGCATCACCTTCGACAAAAATTTCTTTGGGTGATTGGTATTGAGAACCCGCCGCAATGGTAAACGACGACCAGCCATCACGTGTCACTTGCACGCCAAAGCGCGCCATTAAATTGAGCGTGATCTCAATGTAAGGTTTGGAAATCAACTCACCGATGACGTGAATGGTGACGTTGCGATTGAGTAAAGGTGCAGCCATCAACACCGCTGTGAGAAATTGGCTTGAGACATTGCCTTTGATCGACAAACTCAAATCTCCCTCAGGAATGCGCGCAGGCGTGAGCGTGAACGGTGGATAACCCGCATTGCCTGTGTATTCAACCTGCACACCGATTTGCACTAAAGCCTCAAGCAAATCACCAATCGGTCGCTCGTGCATACGCGGCACACCGTGCAAATGATAAGTCCCCTGTTGCAAAGCCAATACCGCAGTCAATGGGCGAATCGCCGTACCTGCGTTGCCCATAAATAAATCAGCATCTTTGTTGGTAAATTTGCCGCCTGTGCCGATGATGTCGTAGTCATGCGCAGCGGTTTGCGTGACCGATACGCCAAGAACATTGAGCGCATCGAGCATCACGCGCGTGTCGTCCGAGTCGAGCACGTCACGCACGCGCGTGACCTGCCCTTTTTGGCATAAAGCCGACAACAGCAACACTCGATTGGAAATGCTTTTTGAGCCAGGTAAAGTGATTTCGCCTTGGGCGTGAGAGGTGGGATTTAATGTGATTGAATTCATTTTTGTCGGTGATTCATTGTTCATCCGTTGATTTGGGTTTTGGCTGTATTCATTGGGTTAAGAGCATACGTTTGAGACTGGGGACTTGTTTGGAGTGCAAATCATCAATCAGCCAAATACCGTGCTCCTGAATGACCTTGAAATGAATGGCGTGTTGTTTTTGGTTGAAATTTTTGAAGCGAGCAATGACCAGCCCTTGTGCGCAACTGTATTGTACCTTGGTTACATTCCAATCTTGGGCGTTAAAAATGGGTTCAAAATCGAGGGCGCATACCTCCTCACCGTTTTTAGTGCAGGCTTTATCGTGTAACAACGCATTTTTCAATGCGCGACTGACGTTGTCGTATCGGGGGTTTTGTTGTTCGTCATAAGCGAGCAAACTTTGCCGTTGGTAGGCTTGCTGAACGACATTGAGTTTCGCCTTGTCTGTTGAGGTTTGGCAGGGATTTGCCTGGGCATTCAAGCAAACAACCGCGGTGGTTACCAAAAGAAGACATTGGGTTATTGTTAAATTGGGTTTTTTCACGGTTTGTCTTTCCTCCACGCCAAACGTTTTTCACTGGCACGGGTAAACTCGGTGAGTAGTGTGTCGCTGTCCGAAGCGGCGATTTTATCGCGTAAGGCTTGAGTGTGCGCAAGGTAGGCGTCCAAATCTGCCACAATCGCATCGCGATTATTCAGACACACATCGCGCCACATTTCAGGACTGGCAGCGGCAATACGTGTGAAGTCGCGAAACCCTGCACCTGCCATGGCGAATTTATCATCGCACAGCGCGTCGTCAGCGACGTGGTTCATCAGTGCGTAGGCAAGTACGTGCGGTACGTGCGACACCGCGGCGAAAATCGCATCGTGCGCGTTTAAATCCAGTTCATACACATGTCCGCCTGTAGTTTGCCACATGCCCACCACCGTGCGAATTTGTTCGGTGGTGTTGTGCTCGGTGGGACAGACCATGATTTTTTTGCCCACGTATAAATCCGCCAATGCTGCCGATGGGCCATTGATTTCACGCCCCGCAATCGGGTGCGCGAGTACGAATTGGTTGATTTTATTGCCCAACACCGCCAGCGCATCTTCATAGACCGACTGCTTGGTGCTACCCGCGTCGGTGGTGATGGTGTGTGGCGCGAGGTGCGGCAGTAAATCGCGCAGCACGTTTTGCGTTTGCCCAACAGGCATGGCCAGCACGATGATGTTGGCGCGCGCAACCGCTTGCGCGTATTCAGGTGTGTTCGGCGCGACAAAATCGTCAATCAAGCCGAGTTGTAAGGCCTCGCGCATCACCGATTCGCGCCGCCCCACGCCCGTGACGTGTTGTACCGCATTGGCTTTTTTCAAAGCCAATGTGAGTGAGCCACCAATGAGCCCTGCGCCGATGAGCAGCAGGTTATCAATCGGTTGTGATGGAAGTTGAGGGTATATTTTCATCGTCTCACGCCGTTACAGGGTACGAACCCAAACATTTGTAAAACGCGGCTTGTGCTTCGATCTCTTTGAGTGCTGCGGCGACGTGTGGCTCATCGACATGACCCACAAAATCAATATAAAAGTAGTATTCCCAACCTTTTTGTTTCGCTGGACGGGACTCAAACCGCACCATCGACACACCATGTCGTGCGAGTGGTTCAATGAGGGCAAATACCGAGCCCGCTTTATTCGGCGCGGCGAGGATGAGCGAAGTTTTATCCGCTGGGCTCGGACTGCACACTTGTTTGCCCAAGACCACAAAGCGCGTGCGGTTGTTGGCATCGTCCTGTATGCCGATCGCGACTTTTTGCAATTCATACATCATTGCAGCTGAATCGCCTGCAATACAGGCGACGCTCGCGTCCTCTTGTGCCATTTTCGCGCCTTGTGCGTTTGAGGACACGGGTTTTTGGGTCACATGGGGGTAATGTTGTTTGAGCCACGCATAGCACTGCGCGAGGGCTTGCGGATGCGCCACGATGGTTGTGACCCCATCCATATTGCCCGTACTGTGCAGCAATGAATGCTGGATGGCCAATGACACTTCAGCGCACACGCGCAAAGGCGAATTGAGCAATAAATCCATCGTGCGGTTAATCGCGCCTTCAATCGAGTTTTCAATTGGCACGACACCAAAAGTCGCACCGCCCGCCTCAACCGCGTGGAATATGTCGTCAATGCTCACACAGTCCACACCGACAATCGCATGACCGAATTGTTTGAACATCGCTTGCTCGGTATAAGTACCTGCAGGACCGAGATAGGCGACCTTGACGGGTTCTTCCATCGCGCGACACGCGCTCATCACTTCGCGCCAGAGCGTTTGCAATGTGGCTGTGGGCAATGGGCCTGGATTTTGGGTGGCAATTTTTTCGAGCACCACTGATTCACGCTCAGGGCGATAGACAGGCTGCTCGTATTTTTGCTTGACTTCGCCAACGCGCTGGGCGAGTTTCGCCCGCTCGTTGAGCAGGCGCAAAAGTTGCGCATCTACTGCGTCAATTTCCACGCGGATGGGGGCGAGGTCACGGTCAACTTCGGCTTGGATTTCGGGGGTGAGAGGGGTGTTGTTCATATCAATGTGATTGTTCAAATTGCTTCATAAATTCTACCAATGCCTGCACCGCCTCCAAACTCACCGCATTGTAAATACTCGCACGCATACCACCGACCATTTTGTGCCCTTTGAGCGCGGCCAGACCTGCGGCTTGGGATTGCGCGAGGAATTCGGCGTTCAATGATTCATCACGCAGGAAAAACGGCACATTCATGCACGAGCGGTATTTGGGCTGCACATCGTTGCGATAGAGTGTTGAGTTGTCGATGAATTCGTAGAGCAATTTGGCTTTCGTATCGTTGACTTCTGCCATTGCCGCCACGCCACCTTGCGCTTCGAGCCATTCAAACACCAGTCCTGCGATGTAAATCGACAGTGTCGGTGGGGTGTTGAACATCGAATCGTTGTCCGCCACATTGCGCCAGTTGAACGCCGATGGGCACAGAGGATGTTGGCGGTCGAGCAAATCATCGCGCACGATGACAAAGGTCACGCCCGCAGGGCCGATGTTTTTTTGTGCGCCACCATAAATCACGCCGTAGCGCGACACATCGAGCGGACGCGAGAGAATGTGGCTGGACATGTCCGCCACGAGGAATGAATCACGCGCTACCAATTCATCCGCGAGCGATTGCGGTGCGAACCATTCCACGCCGTGAATGGTTTCGTTGGTACAGACGTTGACATAGGCGGGTTTGTCTGAGAGTTGCCATGTGTCGGGCTCGGGGTAGTAAAGAAATTTACCACTGCCATCGTCCGAATTGGCGATGATTTTGCACGAACCTCCGCCTGCTTTGGCGTAACGATCGGCTTCTTTTTGGGTTTTAACCGACCATGCACCTGCGATGACGCTGTCGATGGTTTGATTCGCGCCTTTGGATGTGTCACCGAGTAAGTTCAGCGGAATAATCGCATTTTGCCCAATCGCCCCGCCCTGCATGAATAAAATTTGGTAGTTCTCGGGCACGTTGAGCAAACGGCGAAACGCTTCGCGCGTGCGCATGAACACCTCGGTGTACACCGCGCCACGATGGCTCATTTCCATGATGGACACGCCTGTGCCCTGAAAATCGAGCAATTCGGACTGCATTTTTTCAAGCACGGGCGTGGGCAGAGCCGCTGGACCTGCGGCGAAGTTGAAGATACGGTGGGGCATAGTGAGACTCGCTAAAATTTTTGAATGCATCATTATCGCGTAAAACGCGGGATTTTTATAGTCTAATCAGGGATTTAGACAGCAATCAAGACGTATTTTCAGTAGCAAAATCAAAATGTGTCAACGCACCAATAAAAAAGGCGAGTCTGAAACTCGCCTTTTTCATAGTGCATCAATACTGCGTTTACTCGGTTTCAGGTGTTTCAATTGCCGCATCGGTATTGCCCGACACATCTGTTACCACTTCTTCTGCCTCGTCCAACTCATCCTCATCAATCGAAATCATGACTTTTTGTACACCGCTCAACACATCGCCCTCGTCCAAGCCAATCAAAGTCACACCCTGCGTTGCGCGTCCGACCACGCGTACTTCAGAAATGCGGGTGCGCACCAGTGTGCCGCCTTGGGTGATGAGCATGATTTGGTCGTCCTCTTCGACCAACTGCGCGGCCACGACTTTGCCGTTGCGCTCAGAGGTTTGGATGGCAATCATGCCCTTGGTACCACGACCGTGGCGCGTGTATTCGGTAATTGGTGTGCGTTTGCCAAAGCCGTTTTCAGTCGCAGTGAGCACATACTGGCTTTCAGACTCAGCGACCAACAAAGCAATGATGTTTTGCCCTTCTTCTAAATTCATACCGCGCACACCGCGTGCGTTGCGACCCATTGGGCGCACGTCGTTTTCGTCAAAGCGCACGGCTTTACCCGCATCGGAGAATAACATCACATCGTGTGCGCCATCGGTCACCGCTGCGCCGATGAGGTAGTCGCCCTCGTCCAAGTTCACAGCGATGATGCCCGCTTTGCGTGGATTCGAGAAATCCGACAACGGGGTTTTTTTCACAGTACCCAAACTGGTTGCCATAAAGACGTATTTGTCTTCAGCGAAACCACCGCCGTTTTTGGCATCAATCGGCAACATGACGGTGATTTTTTCGCCCTCTTCGAGTGGCAACATGCGAATAATCGGCGTGCCGCGCGAAGTGCGCGAGCCTGCGGGGACTTCGTACACGCGCGTCCAATACAGGCGACCACGGTTCGAGAAACTCAAAATCGTGTCATGGGTGTTGGCAACGAACAGATTTTCAATCCAGTCTTCTTCGCCTTTGGTCGAAGCGGCTTGCTTGCCGCGACCGCCACGGCGTTGTGTGCGGTACTCGGACAAGGCTTGCGCTTTGATGTAACCCGTGTTCGACAAAGTCACCACCATGTCGCATGGTGTGATTAAATCCTCAATGTCGATGTCCGAGGCGTTCATCTCGATTTGTGAGCGACGCGCGTCACCGAATTCCTCAACAATCACGGTCAACTCGCCGTCAATAATCGCGGTCACTCGTTCGGGACGCGACAGGATGTCAATCAAATCGGCGATGTGCGTCATGATGTCTTTGTACTCTTGGACAATCTTGTCTTGCTCCAACCCCGTCAAGCGTTGCAAACGCATTTGCAAAATTTCCTGCGCTTGGATGTCCGACAAACGATACAAACCATTGTCCTGCAAACCCATATCGGCAAGCAAACCATCAGGGCGGTATAAATCGCGCCCTTCGGTACGACCGAGCATTTCGCGCACCAATTCAGAATCCCACAGTTTCGCCATCAAATCGGTTTTCGCCACGGGTGGCGTGGGTGCGGCTTTGATAATCGCGATGAACTCATCGATGTTCGCCAATGCGACAGCCAAACCTTCTAAAATATGCGCGCGATCGCGCGCCTTGCGCAATTCAAACGCGGTGCGGCGTGTGACCACTTCACGGCGGTGCTCGAGGAAATACACCAGCATTTCGCGCAAATTGAGCAATTTTGGCTGACCATCGACCAGTGCGACCATATTCATGCCAAAGGTGTCTTGCAGTTGCGTGTGTTTGTACAAATTATTCAGTACTACTTCGGCGACTTCACCACGCTTGAGTTCAATCACCATGCGCATACCCGATTTGTCCGACTCATCGCGCAAATCAGAAATACCTTCAAGTCGCTTGTCGTTCACCATTTCGGCGATGTTTTCGAGCAATTTGCGTTTGTTTACCTGATACGGTAATTCGTCCACGATAATCGCTTGACGGTGCCCTTTTTCCATATCTTCAAAATGAACCCGCGCACGCATCACCACGCGACCGCGACCTGTTTTATAACCTTGGCGCACGCCTGAAATGCCGTAAATAATCCCAGCGGTTGGGAAATCAGGTGCGGGAACCAATTCAATCAATTCATCGACTGTCGCCTCGGGATTGTGCAAAACATGCAAACACGCTTTGACCACCTCGCGTAAATTATGCGGCGGGATATTGGTCGCCATACCAACCGCAATACCTGTTGAACCATTGATCAATAAGTTGGGCAAACGCGTGGGCAAGACCAAAGGCTCACGTTCATTGCCATCGTAGTTTGGGCCGAAATCGACGGTTTCTTTGTCAATGTCCTCTAACAACTGATGTCCGATTTTCGCCATGCGCATTTCGGTATAGCGCATTGCGGCGGCGGCATCACCGTCCACCGAACCGAAGTTCCCCTGACCGTCCACCAAGGTATAACGCAAAGAAAAATCTTGTGCCATACGCACAATGGTGTCGTAAATCGCGCTGTCGCCGTGCGGGTGGTATTTACCCATCACATCACCGACGATGCGGGCAGATTTTTTATACGCGCGGTTCCAATCGTTGTTCTGCTCGTGCATCGCATACAGCACACGGCGATGCACGGGTTTTAAACCATCGCGCACATCGGGTAGGGCTCGACCGACAATCACACTCATGGCGTAATCGAGGTAGGAGCGGCGCATTTCATCTTCAAGCGAAATAGGAAGGGTTTCTTTGGCAAACGATGACATAGGCATCCTGTGGTTAAGTAAATCTGAGCGTTGCTCAAAACGGACATCATTCAATTCATCATTCTAACATGCCCGACATCAGATAAGCGCTCAGCAGACAGACTTTGTGCAACCTAATCCAATCGCCATAGGGGCAGCGTACTCAAGCCGACGCTTTCGACTAAGAGCGTCTGTTAACGGCAAATTGAGTGTTGCATAATTGAAACAAATCACATGAGAACACACTGCTTCGCAGAACATAATTGGTTTTTGCCCGCACTTCGTGGTCAAAGTTGTGGCACAATGAGTTCGTGCGGTGTTCATAACGCATTTATTGTGTAAAAAAATGATATTGCAGGGTGCACATTGAATAGTTATAATGGCACTGTTTAAATTAGGGTTTGAAATAATTTTAAACTCGTAGTGAACGTTCTCGCAGGCTGACTGCGCACTTTCCATAAGAGGAGAAACATGAAAAACTTCGTAAAAGTTGCTTCTTTAGTCGCAACATTAGCCCTCGCGGCACAAGTAAATGCGGCTACTATTACGCCAATGGCGGATGCTGTAAACAGCCGTCACGTACAAGACGCTGCTGATAGCCAAATTTGGGTAAGCGGTGACTACGGCGCGACCAATGGCACAGACAAATTGTGCTGGCAAACTGGTTACTACCCTGACGGCAATCCTATCGTGGGTTGTGACGCGGTAGCTAAACCTCCAGTTGTTATGAACGGCAGTTTGAATTTAGATGCAGCAACGTTGTTTGACTTTGACAAAGCATCTTTGCGCCCAGCAGGTCAAGAAATGTTGGGTCGTTTGGCAGCATTCTTGAACCGCAACTCATACTCACAAAGCATTATCGTGGGTCACACTGACTCATGGGGTTCTGACGCGTACAATGACCGCTTGTCACTGCGCCGCGCAGAGTCTGTAAAAGCATTTTTGGTTAGCCAAGGTGTTCCTGCTGGTAAAATCGTGAGTCAAGGCATGGGCGAACGTCAGTTGATCGTGTCTCCTGCGTCTTGTAAAGGCACTAAAGCAGCACGTCAAGCATGTGAGCAACCTAACCGTCGCGTGACTGTTGACATTCAAGGTGCAACTGTTCCTGCGAACCAAGTTGAAGCATGGAAACGTGAATTGACTGCGGTTGGTGTAAACGTTACCAAATAATCTCTCGTTTTGATTGATTAAAAAGCCCTGCAATCGCGGGGCTTTTTTCATGGTAGAATCAACCCATTCGTGGTCAAATAGCGTATTTAAATGACCTGTATTTGCAATGCTGTCGCAGGTGCGCGCCCATCATTATCGACTGAAAACAACTTCATGAACAACCATCCCAACCCATTGGATCATCAAAATATATCCACTCAAGAGATTGAAAAATTTTCCCAACACGCGCATGAATGGTGGGACGAGCAAGGGCCATTGAAAACGCTACATCAAATCAATCCCATACGCATGGCTTGGATTGCAAAACATGTCGTTTTAGGCAATGCAAAAACCATAGACATCGGCTGTGGCGGCGGTATATTAAGCGAATCATTGGTGCGGGCGGGCGCAATTGTCACGGGCTTGGATATGGCATCGGATTCCATAGAGATTGCCCGTGCGCACGCACAAGCCGCGCAACTGAGTATTGATTACCAAGCGATAACTGCCGAAGAGTGGGCGCAGACACACCCAGCAGAATATGATGTGGTCACCTGTATGGAGTTGTTAGAGCACGTACCTGATCCTGCCTCGGTGGTGCATGCGGCGGCGCAACTCTTGACTCCAAACGGCACGGTGTTTTTTTCCACCATCAATCGAAATCCAAAGGCTTGGGCATTGACCATCGGTGCGGCTGAGCATCTGCTCAAATGGATACCCAAAGGCACGCACCAGTACGACACCTTTATTAAGCCAAGTGAACTCTCTGCGATGGCGCGTCAATCGGGCTTAGAAGTTTTTGCTTTGGCGGGCGTTGGTTACCAGCCTTGGCAATCGAAATCAACCCCATTTGTGGTCACCAAAGACACCAGTGTCAACTACATGATGGCTTGTCGCAAAGCCAAAAAACGGTGCTAGTTTTGACAGTACAGAACGTGTTAACTTTGTCTTTAACAATCGTTTGGTCTGGCAGAAAAATACAACCCTCGGCGTATTGTGTTTGATTTAGATGGCACACTGATTGATTCCGCGCCCGATTTGGCTGGCGCGCTCAATGCCCTGCGCATTAAACGTTGGTTACCTCCCCTGCCATTGGCGCGGCTGCGCCCTTTTGCATCAAATAGCGCATGCGAACTGCTAGGCGCGGGGGCTGGTATTGATGACACGCATCCGGACTACTTGGTGATGCGAGATGAGCTTCTTGAATGCTATGAGCAACACACCACCGAGCATATTTGCTTGTTTGATGGTGTGGACGCAGTGCTCGCTCATTTGGAAAACAATCACATCGCATGGGGAATCGTGACCAATAAATACCAACGATTCACCACGCCTGTGGTGCGAGCGTTGGGTTTGGATCAGCGTGCGCAGATTATTGTGTGCGGTGACACCGCCGCACATGCGAAACCCCACCCTGAACCACTGATCTATACGGCGAAATACCTTGATATACCGCCGTGCAATTTAATATTATGTCGGCGATGATGAAAGAGACGTCCAAGTGGGGCGCGTGCGGCGATGTATGGTCGATCAATTGCCGTGCGTTGTGGGTGGCTGTGCCAGTTTGCAGGCGATAGAATCTTGGGGTGCGGATGCGCAAATCAACCATGTGACGGATTTAATCAGTTTGTTGTAACCCGTCACAAGCAGAAATTTTCGGTGTATGGATTTGGTTGTGAGTTATCAGCTGATGGGCTTTTCATCAAAATAACTTTCAAATACAGCGGCTACAATCATAAAAACGAAAAATCCAGAAAAATCGCCCTGCATTTCAGATAAACAAAATCGTTGCATGCAAACAACAAACTGTTGCATATATACTGCAAAACCTGCGATAAAAGCCAATAGTATTGGACAAAACTGCTGTGTGGTAGCAAAATTAGACCGTCGGAATGAGAGCGAAGTTCGCGTTTCGTAAGATCTCTGCAAAGAGTATTGGGATTGAAATAATTTGATCTCAACTGTTTAAAGTTTAACTTTTAAGAGGATAAACAAATGAAAAAGACTTTAGTGGCTTTGGCTGTTTTGGGTTCGTTCGCTGGTGTTGCATCTGCTGCAACTAGCGTAACTTTGTATGGTACTGTAGATGCTGGCTATGAAGGCTGGACTTTTGGTAAAGATGCTTCTGGTTGGGACAACACCTTTGTTCAGGGTGGCACTTCAGAAAAAAACAGCAAAATCGGTGTCCGTGGTCAAGAAGACTTGGGCAATGGTTTGGCGGCAATCTTCACTTTAGAGGGCAATCTTGGTGCTGACGTCGGCGAGACAAATGCAGGTCAATTGTTTAACCGTGAAACAACTGTTGGTTTGAAAGGTTCTTTCGGCGAAGTGAAAATTGGTCGTGCGAAATCACAAATGGAATTGGCTTTGGGTGGTATCGTTCCGGGTCATCGCGTAGCTGATGTGGACTTGTACTCTGTTGCCTTGGCTCGTCACAGCAATGGTTTGTTCTACTCGTATGATAACGCTGGTTTTTCCTTCGGTGCAGATGTAACGACCAAAGGTGGTGCTGCGGGCAATAGTCAATCTACATTTGTTGATACTGTAACAGGAAGTTCAACAGGTAATGGTATTATGGCTACTTTTGGTGCTGAAGGTGCTACTGGTGAAAAAGTTGGCTACGGCGTGCGCTTGGGTTATGCGGGTCAAGTGGGTGGCGGTGTGACTTTGTTGGCTCGTGCGGCTTACCAAAATGACGGCAATGTAACTGCAACGCCTTATGCCTTAGGGGTTCCAGGTGCTTCAGTTGTAAGAAAACAGCGTGAAGCTGGTGGTTTGTTGGCTGCGGTTATTCCTTTTTCAAACAATAGTTTGACTGTGGGAGTGGCTTATGCTCAAGGTAAAGGTTTTGCGAGTGATTTAGCAGATGCAAAACTTGCTGCTGGTCGTGTTTATGCTGATAAAGCGCGCACGTTGTCTGCTGTTGTTGCGGGCGGTTTCGGCTCCAACGACTCTGCTTACGTGAAGTATCAGCAACGTAAAGGTACAACGGCTGGTGCAACCGTTTATAACGGCAATGTGTGGGCCGTGGGCTATGAGCACAACCTGAGCAAACGCACTTCTGTGTATGCTGACGTTGCGTATGCAACCATTAAAAACACTGGTGGTGATTACAACAAAGCTACTGCAACAGGCTACAGCGTTGGTGTGGCACACAGTTTCTAATTTAAGCGTTATCTAAATTAGTCAAAAGCGACCTTCGGGTCGCTTTTTTATTTAAATTTTATAGAGATTATTTTGAATAAGTCCTAGGTTAGGCAGTACTCCGTGCATGTGAATATGTTGCCTTAAAGTTACTTGATCACTCGCTCTTACCTAATATTGAGCACGATTAAAATTGATTTGAAAAGGTTTACTTCGCTGTGCTTGTAGTTAAAATGATTTATTTTGTCCTGGTATGGTGTTAAAAGCATACATTTTTACAACAGATGTTGAAAATATTGTGGACAGAATGTATAACACCCGTGATAATGCCGTCAACGAAAGTGGTCGGTTGGTCTTTTTGATTCGCTTGCGTTCTGTGTTTTAGTGCAAAGATTAGTCTGTTGTTTGGATTGATACAATTTTTATAAATGAATGGAGAAAACGAATGAAACAATCATTAGTTGCTTTGGCAATTTTGGGGACATTTGCGGGTGTGGCTTCGGCTGCGAGCAGTGTGACTTTGTACGGTGCAGTTGAGTTGGGTTATACAGACTTGTTTGGTAAAGGTGAGTTTGCCAATGGTGCGACACCAAATACTACAGGTTTAAATTTTCCGCAGAATGCAGTTAAAACGGGGACTTTAAAAAAAGCCCAAGGAATTTTGGCTAAGAGTTTGGCTCAAACCCCTCGTCGCAGTGATCGTTTTGGTATCATGGGCGAAGAGGATTTGGGCAATGGTGTTTCTGCCATTTTCAAATTAGAAGCGAACTTGAAAGCGGACAATGGCGACACCACAACGGGTCAGTTGTTCAACCGGGAGAGTACTGTTGGTTTGAAAGGTAATTTTGGCGAAGTTAAAATTGGTCGCGCGAAATCTCAAGTGGAGTTGGCAACAGGTGGCTTGATTGGTACTCATGGTGTGGCTGATGTGGACTTGTATTCTATCTCAAATGCGCGTCACAGTAACGGTTTGTTTTATGAATACAAAAACTCTGGCTTCACAGTTGGTGCTGATGTGACCACCAAAGGCGGTGCCTTGGGTAACACCAATGAAGGTGCAACAGGCTCTAAAGTAGGTTATGGTGCGCGTTTGGGCTACTACGGTCATGGTTTGTTGGCTCGTCTTGCTTATCAAAATGATGGTCCTGTTGAAGCAAGTTCTACGGTTGCAGGCAATGCGCTTGCGATTGGTAAAAAACAGCATGAATGGGCAGCTGTTTTGGCATACAACTTCTATGAAGGCAAAAAAATTCCTTTGGCAATTGGTGTGTCATACGCACAAGGTAAAGGGATGGCAAAAGGCTTTTTCTCCGCTACAGGTTTAGATGCTGCGAATACAGATACTGTATATGCGAAGAAAGCAAGCACTTTGGGTGCGATCGTGCGTACTTGGTTCTCTCCAAACGATACTGCTTATGTGTTGTATCAAAAACGCAAATCAACCGCTGAATCGGGTGCGACTATGAATAACGCTTGGGCGATTGCTTTGGGTTATGAGCACAAATTGAGCAAGCGCACTGCGATATCGCTTGATACGGTTTATTTGAAAGCAAAAAATATTGGTGTTGCAAGTCCATTTGGATTTGTTGGTGTCCCTGTTTCTGCTAAAGCCTATGGTTATAGCGTGGGTCTGAGCCACAGTTTCTAATTCAAAAAGTGCGATTGAAAAAGCGAGCTTTGGCTCGCTTTTTTGCGTTGAATATTTTTATAAAAAGAACAATCGTTCGTTTATGCGTTGTGAAAAATAAACAAAATCGTTACAATGAGTCGTCCACGTTGGTGCATGGTGAGCGCAATGTTCCTGTACTGGTGTTGGTTTTTTTAACAAGTTGTTGAGTTGAAAAAGGTTTAATAATGAGTTTAGAAATAACCAAGCACCATGTGTGTTTAAGCACTGCCCCACAGGTAAACTCTGAGGATATGGCGCTGGTGGCGCAAAAAGGATTTGCTTCGGTGATGAATAATCGCCCTGACTTTGAGCATGATGCTTCGCAGCCGACTGCGCAATCGGTGGCGGATGCTGCACAGGCTTTGGACATGGATTTTTATGACCTGCCCTTTTCCCCTTCGCGCATCACGCCCGAATTGTTGGTGCAGTTTGCGCAAATCGTGGGACAGGCAAGGAAGCCTATTTTGGTGTATTGCCGCAGCGGAGCTCGTTCAACGGGTATCTATCGTATGGTGCTGGAGGCAGGGTATCTTGACCCTGAGGATTTGTCGTTGGTGATGGGGTGATGTGGGCTGCGTCAGCAGTTTGTGTCGCAAAATCGCTGTAAGAATATTTGATTCAATTTGGAATTGATTATCGTATGTTGTCATATTTGCGCGCTTTTTTTCGTCTGATTTTATTTGCCGTACTGGTGGTGATTGGCTTGTTGGTTACGCTGTTGTTTTTTCCGTTGATTGGTTGGCAATCGAAACGTCGCATTATCAAGTATTGGTCTTCTCTTTTGATACGCGCATTGGGTGTGCGCTTGGTGGTTGATTGTGCGCCACCTGCCCAAAATTTGCGTGGTTTGATGGTCTCAAATCATTCTTCGTGGATTGATATTTTTGCCACCAATGCGGTGCAGGCGGTGCGCTTTATTTCAAAGTCTGAGATTCGTGATTGGCCTGTGTTGGGTCGGTTGGTCACGATGGCGGGCACGCTTTATGTGGAGCGCGGGAATCGCAATAAAATTAATGAAACCAATGAATCCATACGCGATGCGGTCGCCGCAGGTGACTTGGTTGGGTTTTACCCGGAGGGCACCACCACGGATGGCACGTATTTATTGCCATTTAAAACCAATTTGTTTCAACCCGCTGTGGATTATCAGATGATGGTCTATCCCGTGACAGTGTCGTATCGCCAACGTGGCGAGCCGACGCGCTTGGCCAGTTATGAGGGGAATACCTCGTTTGGTGAAAGTTTTTTATCGCTGACTCGTGCCGCAGGTTTGGAGGTGCATGTTGCCTTCGGTGATCCAATCGATAGCAGGATGTATGGGCATAGGGCGGCGTTGGCATCGGTAGCGCAGAATGCCATCGCACAAATGGCTGGGCTGGACGTTAAGGTGCCCAGCGAGGAGCAAGCGGCGTTGTTGCAAAGCGCGAAAATGGGTCGTGCTTTGTGATTTTGGCTAAAACCGAGAAGCCCTTATCGTGGTAAGTGGTGATTTAAATGAATTTAATTTGAAAATACAGTTTGTTTATGGCGGTTTATTCTGTATATAATGAAATTGCAGTAAATTATTTTGTGGTTTTTTTGAAAAATATTCGTTTGTCTATTGACAACAATCAATGAATTGATGAAAATAGAACGAGCGTTCGATTTTGGCGGAATTTATGATGACAAATGAGCGTATAAATCCAGTGGTGCATATTCGCAAAGGCGAGCAAACCCGTGCGGCGATTTTAGATGCAGCTTTGGATGTGGCTTCTCGTGATGGTTTAGAGGGCGTGACCATCGGGATTCTCGCAGACCGTTTGGATATGAGTAAAAGTGGCGTGTTCTCACATTTTGGTTCACGCGATGAATTGCTTATAGAGGTGCTGAAAGAATACGAGGCGCGTTTTTTGGCGGACATTCTAAAACCCGCTTTGGTGTTGCCAAGAGGTCTGAATCGCTTGCGTGCGATCTTGGATAATTGGTTTACCAAATTGGGACAAGAAACCGAAAATGGTTGTTTGTATATTTCAGGCGCAGTGGAATATGACGATCGCCCTGGGGCGGTACGTGATGAGTTGGTGGGTTTGATGTTGGCGTGGGAAGAGCAATTGCGTCGCGCGATTCGGTATTGTGTTGAGTCGGGCGAATTTCATGAGAATACGCCAATTGATTTGATGATTTTTGAGTTGTACGGTTTGACTTTGGGTTTTCACCAAAGTGTTCGTTTGATGAAGCGCGACAACGGCATGGACATGGTCAAACAGGTTTTAGAGCGCATTTTGAAACAATATTTACGCACAACATAATGTTTATGGTGTGCGGCTTTTGAAGGAGACACACCATGGGACAATATACACCACCACTGCGTGACATTCAATTTGTCATGCACGAGTTGCTCGATACCGAGGGCACACTCAAACAAATGCCTGCACACGCCGATATGGACGTGGACACGATTAACGCGATTGTTGAAGAAGCAGGTAAATTCGCATCATCCGTCGTTTTTCCATTGAACCAATCGGGTGATTTGGAAGGCTGTACCCTCAACGGTACAGAAGTGGCGACTCCCAAAGGCTACAAAGAAGCCTACAAACAATACGTTGAGGCGGGTTGGGCATCGCTTTCCTGCGACCCCGAATACGGCGGTCAAGGCTTGCCCATTTCTTTAAACAACGCCTTGTACGAAACCCTCAATTCTGCCAACATCGCATGGACGATGTACCCTGGTTTGAGCCATGGCGCGTATGAGTGTTTGCATGAGCACGGCACGGACGAAATCAAAGCACTGTATTTACCCAAACTCACCACAGGCGAATGGACAGGCACGATGTGTTTGACCGAGCCACACTGCGGTACGGATTTGGGTTTGTTGCGCAGCAAAGCGATTCCCAACGCCGATGGCTCGTACAGCATCACAGGCACGAAAATCTTTATCTCCAGTGGTGAGCATGATATGGCGGAAAACATCATCCACCTCGTGTTGGCGCGTTTGCCTGATGCGGAAAAAGGCACCAAAGGCATTTCATTGTTCATCGTGCCAAAATTCATTCCGAATGCGGACGGTACGCTGGGTGCGCGCAACCCAGTGAACTGTGCTCGTTTAGAGCACAAGATGGGTATTCACTCAAACTCTACCGCAGAAATCAATTTGGATGGCGCAGCAGGCTGGTTGGTCGGACAACCAAACAAAGGTTTGCAAGCGATGTTTGTGATGATGAACGCAGCGCGTTTGGGCGTGGGCATGCAAGGCTTGGGTCTGACCGAAATTTCCTACCAAAATGCGCGCACCTATGCCAAAGAACGCATCCAAATGCGTGCGCTGTCGGGCGCGAAAAATCCTGAAAAAGAAGCCGACTTCATCATTGCGCATCCCGATGTGCGCCGTATGCTGCTCACGCAACGTGCGTATGCTGAAGGTGCGCGTGCGTTTACATATTGGATGGCGTTGGAAATTGACAAAGAATTGTCGCACCCCGATGAAGCGGTGCGCAAAGCCGCTGCGGACAATGTGGCATTGTTGACTCCGATTGTGAAAGCATTTTTAACGGACAATGCGTTCGAATGTGCCAATCATGGCGTGCAGGTATTTGGTGGACATGGTTTCATTACTGACAATGGCATGGAGCAATATGTGCGCGATGCGCGCATCACGCAAATTTACGAAGGCACCAATGGCGTACAAGCTTTAGACTTGCTCGGTCGCAAAGTCTTGGGCGATATGGGCGCGAAATTGCGTGCGTTTGGTGATATTGTGAAAGCCTTTGTCGAAGAGAATGGCGTGAATCCAACGATGCAAGAATTCGTCAATCCACTCGGCGATATTGGTGATAAAGTCGGCAAACTCACGATGGAAATTGGCATGAAAGCCATGCAAAATCAAGATGAAGTGGGTGCCGCATCGGTTCCTTACCAACGTGTGGTCGGTCATATGGTGTTCGCGTATTTTTGGGCGCGTATGGCTAAAATCGCCCTGGAAAAACAGGATCAAGATGACTTCTATAAAGCAAAATTGGCAACCGCACGTTTTTACTTTGCTAAATTATTGCCAGAGACCGCAGGGTATATCCGTCAAGCACGTGCAGGTGTGGCGAGTTTGAACGAAATGCAGGATGATTGGTTCTAAAGAAAAGTTCAATTAAAAGAGTATCTAACGCGCGTTGAAAGCAGCGAGCAGGTCAACCAAACGTGCGTTAGAATACTTATCGTGGTGTGCACTCACGTTCACATTCATGCTGAAAATTGAACTTGGTTCAAGTGTTTAGACTGTTAATTGGGGCATAACCCCACACAAGGAGACGTAAATGAAAATGTTAAATAAAATGGTATTGGGTTTGGTTGGTTTGGCGGTATCCGCAGTTGCTTTGGCTGACCCAGCAGGCACATGGCGCACGATTGATGACCAAACAGGTCAGCCAAAATCCATCGTGGTGATTACCAACAATGGCGGCGAATACAAAGCGCGCATTCAAAAAGTATTGAGTGGCGATGTGTGCGATGTGTGTGAAGGTCGTTTTAAAGGTAAAAATCTCGCGGGTGAAACCATTATGTGGGGTGTACGCTCTGAAGGGGGTAATGTCTACAGCGGCGGCACGATTTTAGACCCCAAAAACAATAAGCATTACAAAGTTAAAATCACTGACAACGGTGGCACTTTGACTGTGCGTGGCTATATCGGCGTGAGTTTGTTGGGTCGTAACCAAACTTGGCAACGCATGTAATGAGTGGTCAAAGCGATTAACGGTACAGCATGCCGTTGTCGCTTTTTTAATTGGAGCGTGGTGACATGAGGTTCTCATGTGTCTGCGCTCGTATTTTGAGAAGGATAGAACGTGAGTAATTTAATCATCCGTAAAGTCGCCGTCCTCGGCGCAGGCGTGATGGGCGCACAGATTGCCGCTCATTTAATCAACGCCAAAGTTCCAGTGATTTTGTTTGACTTGCCCGCCAAAGAAGGCTCAAAAAATGGCATTGTCGAAAAATCATTGGCAAATCTAAAAAAACTCTCTCCAGCACCTTTCGGTGATGCAGCGCACGCGGCGTATGTCGAGGCAGCAAACTACGAAACCGATTTGGCGAAATTGGCCGAATGCGATTTGGTCATTGAAGCCATCGCTGAGCGCATGGACTGGAAACACGATTTATACGCCAAAGTGTCACCACACTTGGCTGCACACGCGATTTTTGCTTCGAACACTTCTGGTTTGTCGATTAACGAATTGGCCAATGGTTTTTCGGATGAATTGAAAAAACGTTTTTGTGGCGTGCATTTCTTCAATCCACCGCGCTATATGCATTTGGTGGAACTCATCCCAACTGCACACACCGATGCAAGCACTTTGGACAATTTGGAATCATTTGCGACCACAACCTTGGGTAAAGGAGTGGTTCGTGCGAAAGACACGCCCAACTTTATCGCCAACCGCGTGGGCGTATTCTCGATTCTCGCGGTGATGGCCGAGGCACAAAAATACGGTTTGAGTTTTGACTTGGTCGATGATTTGACAGGCTCAAAACTCGGCCGCGCCAAATCAGCGACCTTCCGCACGGCGGACGTGGTCGGTTTGGACACCATGGCGCACGTGATTAAGACCATGGAAGACAACCTCAAAGACGATCCGTTTGCCAGCAACTACCCAGTGCCTGCGGTGCTCAAAGCCTTGGTTGAAAAAGGCGCGTTGGGACAAAAATCAGGTGCAGGCTTCTATCGCAAAGAAGGCAAAGAAATTAAAGTTTTGGATGCGACCAAAGGCGAATACGTCACAGGCGGCGCGAAAGCCGATGAGTTGGTCGCACGTATTTTGAAAAAACCTGCGGCAGAACGTTTTAAATTGTTGCGCGAAACCGACCATCCACAAGCGCAATTCTTGTGGGCGGTGTTCCGCGATGTGTTTCACTATATTGCCGTGCATTTGGAATCAATTGCCGACAATGCACGTGATGTGGACTTCGCGATTCGTTGGGGCTTCGGTTGGAATGAGGGTCCATTTGAGACGTGGCAATCGGCGGGTTGGAAAGACATTGCGGGCTGGGTGGCTGAGGACATCGCCGCAGGCAAAGGTTTGTCAAATGCACCGTTGCCAGCATGGGTTAGCGAAATTGATGGCGTTCACACCGCAGCGGGCTCATACGCGCCTGCGAAAAAAGCCTTCGTGCCCCGCTCGTCCTTGCCTGTGTATCAACGCCAAGCATTCCCAGCTGTATTGGTGGGTGAAAACGGCGCGGATCCAAAAACCGCAGGTACGACCGTATTGGAAAACGATGCGATTCGTCTGTGGCACCAAGGCGATGATGTATTGATTGCCTCATTTAAAACCAAAATGAACACCATTGGCCCCGATGTTTTGGATGGTTTGGTGCAAGCGGTGGAAATCGCCGAAAAAGACTACGCAGGTTTGGTGATTTGGCAAACAGGTTCAATCACGGGTGGTCCATTCTCAGCGGGTGCGGACTTGCAAGCGGCCATGCCGTTGTTTATGCAAGGCGGTGCGAAAGCGGTTGAGCCGTTTGTGAAAAAATTCCAAGACACCGCGATGCGCGTCAAATACGCACAAGTGCCTGTGGTTGCAGCGGTAGCTGGTTTGGCATTGGGCGGTGGTTGCGAGACCTTGATGCACTGCGCATACCGCGTGGCGCATCTGGAGTCTTACATCGGTTTGGTTGAATTGGGCGTGGGCTTGGTGCCTGCGGGTGGTGGTTTGAAAGAAGCGGCATTGCGTGCTTCGGTCGCGTCCAACACCACAGGTATCAGCAACCAAACGGAGTTCGTGAAGCCTTGGTTCCAAAACGTGGCGATGGCGAATGTGGCTAAATCCGCACGTGATGCACAAGCGATTGGCTATTTATTGCCAACCGATACGATTGTATTCAATATTCATGAGTTGCTTTATGTCGCCAAATCTCAAGCACGCGCTTTGGCCAATGCAGGTTATCGCCCACCGTTGGCTGCGGCGAACATTGTGGCGGCAGGTCCTTCAGTCAAAGCGACTTTGCAATCGATGATTGTGAATATGCGCGATGGCGGTTACATTTCGGCGTATGACGCTGAATTGGCGACCCGCGTGGCGCACATCTTGTCGGCGGGCGGTGTCGAAGCAGGTACTTTGGTGGATGAAAATTGGTTGCTCAAGTTGGAGCGCGACAATTTCATCGAAGCCTTGGGCAAACCGAAAACCCAAGAGCGCATCATGGGGATGTTGTCCACGGGTAAACCTGTCCGCAATTAAATTTGAATTCGTTGGGTACAACATGGTTGAACTCAACGAATGAAACCGATTGGTACATCAAATATTTAGCGATGGTCAAACCATCGTTTAGGAGTAAAAAATGACTCAATTACAAGAAGCCTATATCGTCGCGGCAACGCGCACGCCTGTGGGCAAAGCACCTCGTGGCGTATTTAAAAACACGCGTCCAGATGATTTATTGGCGTATGCGATTCAAGGCGCGTTGGCGCAAGTGCCGACGCTTGACCCTGCATTGATTAACGACGCGATTGTTGGTTGTGCGATTCCTCAAGGACCGCAAGGCTTGAACATGGCGCGTATGAGCGTGTTGTTCGCGGGTTTGCCTAACAGTGTTGCGGGTGTGACCGTGAATCGCTATTGTGCCTCAGGCATCACTGCTGTAGCGATGGCGGCTGATCGCATTCGCACGGGTCAAGCCGACGTGATGATTGCGGGTGGCGCGGAATCTATGAGCATGGTGCCAATGAACGCGATTTTGACCGATATGAACCCACAAATTTTCACCAAAGATGAAAATCTTGGTATTGCCTACGGTATGGGTTTGACTGCAGAAAAAGTGGCTGAGCAATGGAATGTTTCACGCGAAGATCAAGATGCGTTTTCAGTCGAATCGCATCGCCGTGCGCTCGCGGCACAAGCGGCTGGGTATTTCAACGCAGAAATCACGCCTGTGACGGTGCGTGATACTTACGTTGATTTGGACACACAAGAACTCAAGACCAATGAATTCACCGTGTCGCAAGACGAAGGTCCACGCGAAGGGACAACGCTGGAAAGCTTGGCAAAGCTCAAGCCTGTGTTTGCGGCCAAAGGCTCAGTGACTGCGGCGAGTAGTTCACAAATGTCGGACGGTGCGGCAGCATTGATTTTGGTCTCTGAGCGCTTTCTCAAAGAACACAACTTAACCCCAATCGGTCGTTTTGTATCGTTCGCGGTCAAGGGTGTGGATCCAAAAATCATGGGCATTGGCCCGAAAGAAGCAATTCCTGCGGCATTGAAAGTGGCGGGTTTGACTTTGGCAGACATGGACTGGATTGAATTGAACGAAGCGTTTGCGGCGCAGTCTTTGGCTGTGGCGCGTGATTTGGATTTGGATATGAGCAAAGTCAATCCATTGGGCGGCGCGATTGCCTTGGGTCACCCTTTGGGTGCGACGGGCGCGATTCGTTCGGCGACTGTCTTGCATGGCTTGAAACGCACAGGTGGTCGCTATGGTATGGTTACCATGTGTATTGGTACCGGCATGGGCGCAGCTGGGATTTTAGAGCGTCTGTAATGTGATACAAATCACACAAAGCACAGCCACGCTCGTTGATTGATGGGCGTGGCTTTTTTAAGGAAACACAGAATAACCCCTTCCGTCTGCGCTGGTTGTTTGCGGTATAAGGCGCGAGGCGTAAGGTGTAGCGAATGGTCATTCCCTTCGCAAACCTTGCAACGAAGCGCATTGTGCCGCAAACGCCCAGCCCGCAGGGTTCGGGTAAAAACAGTCCTGCACTTTGTCGAAATAAGTGGGCTGTCGTAGAATGACTACGACCCACTCATTCCTTCGCGTTCAGAACTGTTTTACCTCGAACGCAGATTGGATTGGGTTGTTCCGTGTTTCCAATGATACAAAAAACTGTCACAATAAAAATACCTTGTTTTCACGCGTGTTGTACCCGTGTGAGCGAGCATAAAATGTAAGGAGTCAAAATGATTACCACTCAGATTGAGCAACACATTGCCACCATCACCATCGACCGACCTGAGCGCAAAAACGCCCTCACCCCAGCGATGTACCAAAGCATAGTGAATGCGCTGCGCGCCTTTGATGCCGACGATGCGGTGCGTGTCGCGCTTATCACGGGAACCGATGAGATGTTTTGCTCGGGCAATGACTTGGCAGATTTTCTCAACAATCCGCCCATGGGTGCGGACAGTCCTGTGGTGCAATTTTTGTATGCCCTGCGTGACTTCAGTAAGCCTTTGGTGTTTGCAGTCAATGGTGTGGCGGTCGGTGTGGGCGTGACCATGCTGTTGTTCGCAGATTATGTGGTGCTGGGTGACAGTGCAAAATTGCAATTGCCGTTCATCAATTTGGCATTGTGTCCTGAGGGCAGTTCAAGTTTGGTGCTGGTACAAAAAGCAGGCTACTTAAAAGCCGCAGAAAAACTCATGTTTGGCGAGATGTTTGGTGCAGATGAAGCGGTTGCTATGGGGATTGCCAACTGTGTTGTGCCTGCCAACCAATCCCTCAATTTTGCCTTGAGCAAAGCGCGGTTGTTGAGCGAAAAAAGCCCGCAAGCCATGCGCGAGACCAAGCGTTTATTACGCATGAACAACGAACAAGCACTGCGCAACACGATTGACATTGAGATTCAAGCCTTTGGGCAATTGCTGCGCGGTGCGCACGCCAAAGAAGCGATGACGGCGTTTTTTGAAAAACGCAAACCTGTGTTTGAATAGTCAGCAATGTTTGCAACTGTGTCGCTGATGTGATACATTGTTGACCATACGCGCCGATTTGGTTCTGCTTGCGGGCGCGGTTGAAAAGTAACTCAACCAAAACGGCTAAACGAGATGCACCCAAGTGACGTTTGCCTATTTTGCAAAATCCTTGGGTGTTTTTTATGGATGAATGGACAAAACCCATGAGCAGTAATCCCCTCAAACCCATTGCACAAACCCTCAAGTTTACTGAGCCCTTGCGCTTGCAAAGCGGTGCGCAGATTCGCGATTATCACCTGATATATGAAACCTACGGCACACTCAATGCGGATAAAAGCAATGCCGTATTGATTTGCCACGCGCTCAACGCCTCGCACCACGTTGCGGGTGAGAACGAAAAAGGTGATACAGGCTGGTGGGACAATATGGTCGGTTCGGGCAAACCTGTGGACACGGATAAATTTTTCGTGGTCGGGGTGAATAATCTCGGTTCGTGCTTTGGCTCAACAGGACCAATGCACGCCAATCCAGATACGGGCAAGATTTATGGCGCGGATTTTCCCGTGGTGACGGTCGAGGATTGGGTCGATGCGCAAAAACGCTTGATGCATGCGCTCGGCATTGAGCAATGGGCGGCGGTGATGGGCGGCTCGCTTGGCGGGATGCAAGCGATGGCGTGGAGCGTGCGCTACCCTGAATGCGTGCGTCATTGTGTGGCGATTGCCTCAACCACGCATTTGTCTGCGCAGAATATAGCCTTTAACGATGTGGCACGGCAGGCGATTTTATCCGACCCCAACTTTCATGGTGGTCATTTTTATGAACACGGCGTGGTTCCGACCAACGGTCTGCGCGTGGCGCGCATGATTGGCCACATCACTTATTTGTCCGACGACGATATGGCGGATAAATTCGGGCGTGAATTGCGTCCGATTGAGCAAGGTCAAATTCGTGAAGGCTATCGCTTTGACTATGGTGTGGATTTTGAAATTGAATCCTACCTGCATTATCAAGGCGATAAGTTTGCCACTTATTTTGATGCCAATACATATTTGCTGATTACCAAAGCCTTGGATTATTTTGACTTGGCGCAAGCGGGTCGCACACCTGTACGCGAGAACGATTTGGATTTGAGCACGGTATTGCAACAATCGCAGGCTGAGTATTTGGTCATCTCATTTACCACCGATTGGCGTTTTTCGCCCGAGCACAGCCATGATTTGGTGCAGGCTTTGGTGAAAAACCAGCGCAAAGTCACCTATGCCGAGATTGATGCACCGCATGGGCACGATGCGTTTTTACTCACGGACGAGCGTTATCACAACGTGGTGCGTGCATACTTTAACAACATTTCAGTGGGAGGTGCACAATGAGTGATTCAAACCAGACACAGTTGGCGCAACCGCTGAATCCAGCGCAAATATTGGCTGGCTCGCAACGCACTGATTTTGATGTGATTGCGGGTTGGATACCGCAGGGTGCACACGTGCTCGATTTGGGTTGCGGCGATGGCACTCTACTGCACAAACTCATTCGTGAGCGCGGCATCACGGGCTACGGTGTTGAGAAAAACGATGCCAATGTTGCTACCTGCGTGGCAAAAGGTTTGCCCGTGTTGCAGCAGGATTTGGAATCGGGCTTGGCGTGGTTTGAGGACGATAGTTTTGATGTGGCGGTTTTGTCGCTGACTTTGCAAGCGGTGCATCAAACCGAAAACATCATGCGCGAAATCGTGCGCGTGGGCAAAAAAGCGATTGTCTCCGTGCCGAATTTTGGTTTTTGGCAGCATCGCCTTGCGGTCATCCGTGGACGCATGCCTGTGTCGAAAACCTTGCCCTATGAGTGGTACAACACGCCGAATGTGCGCGTGCTCACGCTCAAGGATTTTGAAATTCTCGCGCGCGATGTCGGCTGTCGTGTGACCCGCCGTGTGGTTTTGCACGATGAAAAAACCGTCAACCTATTGCCCAATTTACGCGGTAGTTTGGCGGTATTTGAGATGCAATGATGCGGGCTTTATACGCGTTTTTGTGCTGGGTTGCTGTCACTGCGAGTGTGGCACATGCGGGCGAGCATTTTTGTAGTCGTCAGACACCGCAAAGCAAAGCCGAACGCGCGGCGCAGATTGCTTGCGCCGAACACCAATTGTGGCGTGAGCCCTTCATCAATGCCCAAGGGCGTTTGGTCAAAATCGGACCGATGGAAGCCGAGCGCGACACGCTGGGTGATGGCACGCCTGCGTGGCAACGCGTGTATCACTATTGGCAAAACAGTGTCGGTGTGCAGGATTTATTTCGCCATACCTCAATACCCAATCATCCCGACAGCACAGTGAACACCGCTCTCACCCGTGTGCAATTGGTCGACACGCCGTGGTCGGGTGCGTTCATCAGTTATGTGATGAAACAGGCGGGTTTTACGCAGGATGAATTTAACTTTGCCGATGGACATATTCGCTATATCAAACCTGTGTTTGCGCAACCGCAGATGTATGGCTTTGCGTCGAAAAATCCATTGACCACGCGCATGCAGGTGGGGGATTTGCTGTGTTACGTGCGCGAGGCGCATCGTGTGTTTGGTGCGCAGGGGTTTGTCGATTGGATGAGCGAGCACAGCACCGATGAGGCATCGTTGAAAATGCACTGCGACATCGTGGTGGGGATTTTGGGTAAAAAAAACCATCAGCGCGCCTACACCGTTGGCGGCAATGTGGTGCAGTCGGTAACGATGCGCGAGTTACAATTGACGCGGCGCGGCGCATTGGCAAAACAATATTTTGTACCTACGCAGACAGGCTCATGGTTGGTGGATGCCTTGAGTGAGGATGCGCCGATGTGTTCGCTCAGTACTACGCGATACTGCAATATGAATCGCCAAGATTGGGTGACCTTGTTGCGCGCGAAGGAATGAATGGGCTGAGCGTTGGGCAGGCTTAGGGCGTTGAATATTGAGCATTTTGAATAAACTGCTCAAATGCTTTTGGAATCGGCGCGGTCAAAGATAAAGTCTCGCCCGAAATCGGATGGCTGATGCGCAACATATGAGCGTGTAAAAACATCCGCCCGCCTGTGGTTTTCGTCAATTTTTTGTTCAACTCAAAGTCGCCGTATTTTTCATCGCCGACAATCGGATGCTCAATCGATGCGCTGTGGACACGAATTTGATGGGTGCGCCCTGTGAAAATTTTCACACGCACGGTCGTATAGCCCGATAACTTTTGCTCGATATTAAATTGCGTGTGCGCGCTCTGCCCTTCCCCTTCGTGTGCCACGACCACGCGCCGCTCACCATTGGCGGCGACGTATTTGTGCAGCGGTGCTTTCACATGTGTCACGGTTTGCGTCAATTCGCCTTTGAGAATCGCATAGTAGCGTTTGTCCATCTGACCGTTGCGGATTTGCTCGTGCAGATGCACCAGTGCGGCACGTTTTTTCGCTAAAACCAATAAGCCCGAGGTTTCTTTGTCCAAACGATGTGCCAGTTCTAAAAACTTCAACTTTGGATAAGCCGCGCGCAATTGCTCAATCACGCCAAACGAGACCCCAGAGCCACCGTGCACCGCCAGTCCCGCAGGTTTGTCTATGACCAACAATGCTTCATCCTCGTAAATAATCGGCAGCGCGGTGGCGCGGTTCTTGGGGACAGCGTTGTCCACCCCCTCGCTCATGCGCACAGGTGGGATGCGCACCACGTCGCCCACTGCTAATTTATACGTGACTTCAATGCGCCCTTTGTTGACGCGCACTTCGCCTTTGCGTACCACGCGATAAACCCATGATTTGGGCACGCCTTTGCATACGCGCAAAAGAAAGTTATCCACACGTTGCCCCGCTTCGTCTTCAGTGATGGTGTGTAGGCGCACGGCGGGTGGCGCAGAATTGGGTAAATGGGTCATATTTTAGATTTATCGCGATGTTTCTATGCGTTTCTTGTGAGGAATTGTTTAAAAGTCTTGCGTAAGTGGTTAATTTTGCTATAATTTGTCTGCTGTAATCGTATCATAGTCGTATCACAGGGCTTTTGACAAAAAGCCTAACGCCATTGGGCGCTGAATGACGCGACATCAAAAGGCGCAGCCTTTATATATGGACGCTATTGTAACGGGTTTAACCGATTTTTCCTTGATGTTTGGTGCAAGTTTGCGAAATTGCTTGGGCAATGCGCTCAAAAAATACGCACCCACATAAAAAACGGATGTCTAAAGCAAAAATTTGCGATGCGCTTATCGGGTGTATGGGGGTTTTTGTGGACGCGACACACATAGACTGTGTGAACGGAATGTAAGAAGAATTTATCTTCAAGTTGGACGGTAGGGTGGGGTTTGGTGTATGTCGAGTGCTGGGTGTTTTGAATAACAACAAAATTCAAGCCCATCCCATAAACGCCAAACACACTTTTAAACGAATAACTTGAAAAAGTGAATCAAACACTGGGCTGCCATAAACTGCCATAAACGACAGTTTAATGAATGTATGGCTTGTGTGTTTGAGTGGCAGTATTGAATAGCGGTATAACGTTATTCTCAGTGTAAACAGTGCTTGAATTGCAATGTGCGGCAAAATAGTTGTCCGTTTTGACAGCGGTATATTTTAAGAAAAGCACCCCACTCACTTGGGTCAAAACCTAAGTTCCATCGTCCTTTGAGCGGTTTGAATCTCAAAAGATGTCTTGCAAACTCCGTCCATGCGCACGTGTGCTCTATCGCGTTCGAGGCATGGTAAGCGCCCCGCCTTGTGGGTGCATTATGGCGAGTCACCTCGCACGGAGTACAAAAAATGAAACGTATGTTATTTAACGCCACGCACGCAGAAGAATTGCGCGTGGCGATTGTCGATGGACAAAAACTCATCGACATCGATATCGAAGCCTCAGGTCGTGAACAACGCAAGGGCAATATTTACAAAGGCGTGGTCACCCGCGTCGAGCCTTCTTTGGAGGCCTGCTTTGTCAATTATGGTGAAGAGCGTCATGGCTTTTTGCCTTTTAAAGAAATCGAGCGCAGCCTGTTCAAGGCGGGTGTGGATGCGCGCTCAGCACGCATTCAAGACGCGATTGTTGAAGGTCAAGAAATCATTGTTCAGGTCGAAAAAGAAGAACGCGGCAACAAAGGCGCGGCACTGACCACCTTTATCTCGCTCGCAGGTCGTTATCTGGTATTGATGCCCAACAACCCGCGTGGCGGTGGCGTATCGCGCCGTATCGAAGGCGAAGATCGCCAAGAATTGCGCGAAGCGATGAGTCAACTCGACATCCCAAACGGCATGAGTTTGATAGCGCGCACCGCAGGGATTGGTCGCTCGGCTGAAGAATTGCAATGGGACATGAACTACTTGATGCAGTTGTGGCAAGCGATTGATGGTGCGGCTCAGCCCGATGTCGATGCACAAGGCGTGCGCACCAACCCTGCACCATTCTTGATTTACCTTGAGTCGTCTTTGGTGATTCGCGCGATTCGCGATTATTATCAACCCGACATCGGCGAAATCTTAATTGATACGCAAGAGATTTTTGAGCAGGCGCAGTCGTTTATGAGTGTGGTTATGCCGCACAATGCGCACCGCGTCAAACGCTATGTCGATGACATTCCGCTGTACTCGCGCTTTCAAATCGAGCACCAAATCGAAACCGCATATGCGCGCACCGTACCATTGCCTTCGGGCGGCGCGATTGTGATTGACCACACCGAAGCCTTGGTTTCAGTGGATGTCAACAGCGCGCGCGCAACCCGTGGTTCGGACATCGAAGACACGGCGTACAAAACCAACCTTGAAGCCGCCGAAGAAGTTGCGCGCCAATTGCGCTTGCGCGATTTGGGCGGTTTGGTGGTGATTGATTTCATCGACATGGAGTCATCCAAAAATCAAAAAGACGTTGAAAACACCCTCAAAGAAGCCCTGCGCTACGATCGCGCCCGCGTACAAATGGGTAAAATCTCGCGCTTTGGTTTGATGGAACTTTCGCGCCAACGCTTGCGTCCGTCGCTGTCCGAAGGCTCACACATCACTTGCCCGCGTTGTAACGGCACGGGCGTGATTCGCGACATCGAATCGACCGCACTGCATGTCTTGCGCATTGTGCAAGAAGAGGCGATGAAAGAGCACACGGCGGCATTGAATATACAAGTACCGATTGATGTGGCGACATTCTTATTGAATGAAAAACGCGCGGAACTGCACCAGTTGGAACACCGCACGAAAACCAACGTCATCCTCATTCCCAACAAATACTTGGAAACCCCGCATTACAAACTCGATCGTATGCGCCATGATGACGAGCGTTTGGAGCTCGTGACTGCGAGTTACACGCAGGTTGAGAAACCCGACGAAGATGAAGGGTACGCTGCCAAACGCGATGAGCAAAAACCAGCCCGCCCCGAAGCGGCCGTCAAAGGCATCACGCCAAGCGCGCCTGCACCTGCGCCTCAACCGGAGAAACCCAAAGTAATCGCGGTCGCACAGGCACCAAAAACAGGGCTATGGGCTAAAATCAAATCACTGTTTGGCATCCAACCTGAGCCGACACCAGAGCCAGAACCCGAGGTGAAAAAGCGTCCTGTGCGCACAGGCACGGGTGGCAATCGCAATGGCGAGCGCAGAACCAACGACCGTCGCCGCAATGGCAACAACCGTGGCGATCGTGCAGATAAGCCCGTTGACGGTAAAAACGAACACGCCGAAAAATCAGCGCGCAACCAAAAAACTGAAGGAGAAACTGCGGATAAAGCCGTGCGTACCGAGCGTCCAGCGCGAGGGGAGCGCAGACCGCGTACCGAACGCCCAGTCAAAGAGCCTGTAGATAATGCTGCGAACACCCCCAAGCGTGCAGAAAATACAAACAATGAAAATACTGACCCAACCAGCGAGCGCCCAAGTCGCCGCAGTCGTGGCTCGCGGGGTGGTCGATCGAACGAGCGCGCTGAAGTAAACACAGCAAACACAGCCGTCGCATCTGAGTCCAGCTATGTGGTGGCGAATGATGTGGCATCTGCGCCGGTGGTGGTTGAGATTACTGCGCCGAACACCGCAGTCGTCAACACGGAATTCACTGCGCCATTGGATGCGCGCGTGGTTGAAACCAGTCAAGACAATGGCGAATTAAACACTACCGCGCCAAAAGAGCACAGAGAGCCGAGAGAACGCCGCAGCCGCACAGGTCGTGATCGCCGTGATCGTAGAGAACGTAAAGAACCGCGCGAACACGCGCAAAATGCCGAGCCAGCGATGGCGGCGACTGCGGGCACGATTTCAGAACTCATGCGTGAAGACAGTCATCACGGTGCGCCGTCAAATCAGGATTTAACACCTTTGGTTATTCAAGTGTCCGCCCCTGTGAGCAGTGCAAACGCGGTCAGTCATGTGCAGCACGTCCACCCGTCTGAGCACATCCCTGTGGTGGTTGAGGTTGCGCCGTTTGTGGCAACCCATGCGCCTGTGGCTGAGGTAGGGGTTGAGACAGCGGTTGAACCCATGGTCATAGCAGAAGTTTCAACCCCTACGATTGCTTTGGTTGAAGCGGTACAGTCGCCAGCGATTGAGCCAGTTGAAAACATTGCGAGCATTGTGTCTGAGGTTGAAACGCTTGAGCAAGTTGTGCAACCCATCGCAGAGCCGGTTGCGGTCGTGCCTCAAGTTGAAACAACCCCCGTGGTTGCACTAGCCCCAGAGCTTGACTTGAACACTATTTTGAGTCAAGCGGGTTTAGAATTGGTGCATACCGATGCGTCTATGGTCACGCCTGTTGTACCTGTTGCACCTATTCGCCAGCATCCGCCGCGCGAGCGCAAACCGAGAAATCAAGCGGTGGACGAACCATTGCAATTGGTTGAAACTCAACATTGATTGGATTGTGATGCCTCTTAAAAACCCCGCCAACAAACATCAGCGGGGTTTTTCATAACAAAAACAAAACAAAGCATAAATAAAACCCACTTGGTAACACAATTGAAAAAACTATCGGTTACAATGGTTTTCCATTCACTTTTTTTGAAGGAGATGACAATGGGAATTTTCGGAACAATTATGTCAAAACTCGGTTTTGGCGATGACAAACCAGCAGAAGTCGCAGCAGAAGCGGCACCCGCAGACATCACGTATGAAGCACCTGTACAAGTGGCCATCAGCGAAGTTGATGTGGTTGGTAAACTACAAGCATTGGCAGCCAATCACGGCGAAACATTAAATTGGCAATCATCGATTGTCGATTTATTGAAATTACTCGGCATGGACAGCAGCTTGACACACCGTAAAGAATTGGCAGCAGAATTGAATTGCCCAGCGAACTTGATGGACGATTCAGCGAGCATGAACGTATGGTTGCACAAAACAGTACTGCAACAACTCGCAGCGAATGGTGGTAACATTCCTGCAAACTTGTTGGCGTAATTATCGTTTTATTGCGAAACTTGCGAAGCCCTCAGAAATGAGGGTTTTTTTGCGCCTAAATAGATTTGGTGTGGCGCAGGCAATTTAGTATCTAACATTGTTCGTCCTTTGATTGTCGAAATTTTACGCTTAAATTTAGTTACAGCCACTTGCGCCTTGAACTCATCAAGGCAACGCTTCACGTACGCATCGTCGCTTTGTACTCAATGATTTTGGGTTGTGCTTTTCGCTGTTTAGCCGATATGGTGTGTGCCTTTGAGCTTGCCCTGTGTACTCGGTTTTTGTGTTCCATCCCAAACTGCGCAGTGCTTCATTCAATGTGCCGTCACTTATGGGCGCATCTTTGTTGATACAAACACATTTTAAAATGCCTCGTTAAAGCGTGCAAATCGTTCAGTAGGGCGATGGTTTTCGCGGATAGCGTGTGCCCCGCACGGTGCTGAGTTTTGGTTTTGCTCACCACGAACCGTCATTCGCGATTCTCAAGGTCACAATCTGTTCATTTCACTGTGCGCAGTCCACTCAATTGCACAAACTGCGTCACGGGCAATTCGGATTGTCGGACAAAGAAAAACCCCGCAAGGTTAATTTTACGGAGTTTTTAGGAGATTATCGGATGTTCTCGATAATGTTTTTGGTGGAGGCGGCGGGAATCGAACCCGCGTCCGCAAGCCCTTCACAGGGAGATCTACATGTTTAGCTTAACTGTTTAAATTTAATGCCGTTTGCACCAGTTAAGCACGCACGCGCAGCACGAGTTACCTTGGGTTTAAACGTGAATTAAGTAACCCAATCCGCGTCGGTTCTTTGTAAGTGACGTTGTCGATCCCAACCAAAGACAATTAGGGACAACGGCTAAGCCTTAAGCGGCTAAAGCGAAACGCTTGTTGTTTGCGTTTAAGTTTTTTCTGTTTGATTTACGAGGTGAACAGTCCTCGACATGCCCTCTTCTGCTCTGCAACCCACGTCGAAAGCCAGGTCGCCCCCAGTTTCGTTTTAGCACCCGATGTGTTGAATGCAAAGTGTTTGTTGTTAGTTCAGAGGCGCAGTGTAGCATATTTGACGAGTGACCTGTGGCTTTGCGGTAAGATGTGGTTTTTGGTGGCATGATTTTGGGGTTTGGGTGTGCAAAAATTGTTGATTATTGGCTTGGGCGATGTGGCGCAACGCGCTTTACCTGAGTTGTTGTCGAATTGGGAGGTGACGGCACTCACGCGCACGGCGTACGGCATGAGTGCGCATGAGCGTTTACAAGTGGTGATTTTTGATTTGGACGCGCCTGTATGGACGGAGGCGCAGTTGGCGGCATTGAGGCAAAATTATGATGCGGTGTTGTGGACTGCACCACCCAATGCAGCAATCACAGACAAATACACCACGCGGATGCGTCGCGTCATGGCGCAGTGGTTGGACAGTAAAATGTGGCGACCCAGGCGTTTGGTGTATATCAGCACAACGGGGGTGTATGGTGATTGCGCGGGCGCGTGGGTGGACGAGCAAACGAACCTTAACCCGCAATCAACACGCGCGCAAGCACGTGTGTGGGATGAGCAGGCGTGGACGAGTTTGGGTGCGGCGATAGGTGCGCAGGTGTGCGTCTTGCGCGCACCTGGAATTTATGCGTTGGAACGATTGCCTGTGCAGTCGGTGCTGGCGGGCGCGCCCGTGATGCTGTCCCAAGAAGACAGTTTTAGCAATCATATCCATGCCGATGATTTGGCAGGCGCGTTGGTCTATGCTTTGTCGTGCGACGACGATGCGTATGCGCAAAACCCTTGTATCATCAATGTGTGTGATGATGAGCCCATTTTGATGGGGCGGTGGTTTGTTGCACTCGCAAATATTTTGAGGTTACCCACACCTGAGTACATCACGCGAGCGCAGATGCAATCGAATGTGGGTGCCATGCGTTGGAGTTTTATGCGTGAATCCCGCAGAATTGGCAATGCGAAGTTGCGCACATGGGGCTACGCGCTCAAGCACCCATCCGCAATTCAATTTATTGAGCAGCATCAGGTGCTGATTAGGGCAAAAATTTTGAACATGCGCAGTGACAGTGAGGCGAGTGATGTTTGGAAATAAAATGCGGCGCAAGCGTTGGCTCGGGATTTTGTTGGTGGTCTTGGGTGTTCATTTGATTTTGGGCTATGTATGGCTGACTCGCACCCAGCCGTATGTAGAGCGAGTGAGTTCAGAATCAGACCTTGCTGTGGATGTGCGCTCAAGCCCCGTGATGCAAAAAACCGAGGCTATGGATTCGACCGAGTTTCAGCAACACGCCGCGGCAAATACCAAAGAAGCTGTGCGCATGGGTGTCAATCATCCGCTGTCGGATACCGCCAGTGGTTCAAAAAACGCAACAAAAAGCACGTCACTCACCGAGCCGTCCACTGAACATTTGACCGCGCAAAATGCCCAATCAACGGTAGAAAAAGGTATGGAAAAACAGACAGAAAAAAATCAAGCATCTGCGATAGACTGTCGTGCCACGCACAAATCAGCCCGCGCGCCCGCAGGCTTGGATGCCAAGGTGTGGGTTGAACGCACGGCCGATGGTCGGGCGGCGTTTCGCGGCTTGGTCAATCAACAAGGTGAGACGAGTCACTATTTGGCTGAGGTCAAACAGGCGGTACAGAGCATTCGATTTGTCGTACAGGATGAGCAGTGCGTCGGGGTCAAAACTATGTTGACGGTGCGCATTATTCAATGATTCTATAAAAAACCACGTACCACTTGGTTGGTGGTGCGTGGTTTTTTTGCGACAGTGATTGCATCAGATTATTTTTTTAAACTATCACGAATTTCGCGTAACAGCAGTACATCTTCGGTGGGTCCTGCATCGGTTTCTTGTTCTTGATATAACTTGTTGACCAATTTAATGATGATAAACACACCCAAAGCCAACAAGACAAAGTTGACCAGAACGGTGATAAAACTACCGTATGCAAATACATTCGCACCCGCTTTGGTTAGGGCGTCATAGGTGTGTGGCACGCCATCAGGTGTATGACCTAAGACCACAAACATATTGGTGAAATCGACTTTACCGCCAAAAATCGCACCAATAATCGGCATGATTAAATCTTTGACTGCCGAGTCAACAATTTTGCCAAATGCCGCGCCGATGATGACACCAATTGCCAAGCTCATGACGGGTCCTTTGAGTACGAACTCTTTAAACTCCTTCCACATAACTATTCCTTTGTCTTGTTGTCTTGAAAAAACCGAAGTCAGAAGTAAAACAGAGCCAATCTCAGACTTGTTTACAACAACCAACAGGGTAAGTATATCTTTTTTTGAGTCAAAACGCGCATAAGCAAATGAAATTTCTCCTGTTTCAACAAGTTTCGTTGTAAATGGGCTTTGAGCACAGCCAAGTTTACGATACAATAACAAGGTTATTTGTGTATGAAAAATGAACAAACAGTTTCTGTGGTTTCTGAATTGATTTCAAAATTGATACGCAACGCATTTTGTTTTATTTTTTGTTTTTTTACTTAATTTACATAATGGGGGTCGTTTATGAGCGATCAAAATCCAAAAGAGCTGAACGAGGAACGTCGCAAATTGTTAATTGCAACGGGTGGTGTCAGTGCTTTAGGTGCAGCAGCTTTTGTGACACCGATGGTGGCAAGTTTCGCACCGTCTGTGAAAGCGAAAGCGGGTGGTGCTCCAGTTGAAGTGGATATTGCGGCGTTGAAACCAGGCGAGCAAATCGTTACTGAGTGGCGTGGTAAGCCAGTATGGGTTGTGCGCCGCACCGAAGAAATGACGGCTAAACTGTCAGCGCACAACAATGACTTGGCGGATCCGAAATCTGAAAAACCATACAGCATGCCTTTGCCTGAGTATTGCAACAATGAATTCCGTTGCCGCCCAGAACACAAAGATGTGATGGTGATGGTGGGTGTTTGTACGCATTTGGGTTGTTCGCCTGAAGGTAAATTCAAAGAAGGTGGTGGCGGTTCTTTACCTGAAGCATGGCCAGGCGGTTATTTGTGCCCATGCCACGGTTCGACGTTTGATTTGGCTGGTCGCGTGTTTAAAAATAAACCAGCACCACAAAACTTAGACGTGCCTCCTTACATGTTTGTATCAGACACCAAGATTATCATTGGTAAAGATGAGAAAGGCGAAGCTTAAATCATGGCAGATTACAACCCAAACACAGAGACAACTGGCTTGATTGGCTGGATTGATCAGCGCTTTCCACTCACAAAGATGTTCAAAGAACACATGTCTGAGTATTACGCGCCTAAAAATTTTAATTTTTGGTATATCTTTGGTGTTTTGTCTATGGTCGTTTTGGCCATTCAAATCCTCACAGGTATTTTCTTGGTAATGAACTACAAACCTGACGCTTCATTGAACTCAGCGGGTGTGCCCGTGGCGTTTGCCAGTGTTGAATACATCATGCGTGAAGTCTCTGGTGGTAAGTATTTGCGCTTCATGCACTCTACAGGTGCGTCTGCGTTCTTCATCGTGGTGTATTTACACATGTTCCGTGGTTTGCTCTACGGTTCATATCGCAAACCACGCGAATTGGTGTGGATTTTCGGTTGCTTGATTTTCTTGGCATTGATGGCAGAAGCCTTCATGGGTTACCTGTTGCCTTGGGGGCAAATGTCGTTTTGGGGTGCGCAAGTGATTGTGAATCTGTTCTCGACAATTCCATTGATTGGTCCGGATTTATCCGTGTTTATTCGCGGTGATTTTGTGGTTGGCGATGCCACTTTGAACCGCTTCTTCTCGTTCCATGTGATTGCTGTACCGCTGGTACTGATTGGTTTGGTTGTGGCGCACATCATCGCGTTGCACGAAGTGGGTTCAAACAACCCTGACGGTGTCGAAATTAAAGCACTCAAAGATGCTTCAGGCAAACCATTGGACGGAATTCCATTCCATCCATATTATTCAGTGCATGATTTCTTTGGTATTGCCGTGTTCTTGTTTTTGTTCTTTGCAGTCGTGTTCTTCTGGCCTACAGGCGGTGGTTATTTCCTCGAAGATAATAACTACCTGCAAGCGAACTCAATGCAAACGCCTGTACATATTGCACCTGTTTGGTATTTCACACCGTTCTACACGATGTTGCGCGCCGTGACAGATCCATTGCGTTATATATTCGTGGCTTTAGCGTTGTTGGCGGGCGTGATGGCGTATTTGCGTGGTAATATGCCACAAAAATCAAAAATTAAAGTATTGGCGGGCGCAGTGATTTTGGCATTGTTGTTATTGATTTGGAAATCTGCGTTTGTGGGCTTCTTGATTATGGGTGCGGCCATCGTGGTATTGTTTTTCTTGCCTTGGTTGGATAAATCACCTGTTAAATCAATGCGCTATCGTCCAAGTTGGCACATGGGATTGTTGATTTGTTTCGTGATTAACTTCTTGATTTTGGGTTATTTGGGTGTGAAACCGCCAAGCCCTGTCGGTGGTTACGTGGCGCAAGTGGGTACGTTAATTTACTTTGGCTTCTTCTTGTTGATGCCTTGGTGGACGTCTGTGGGCGAATTTAAACAGCCTCCAGAGCGCGTGACTTTTAAACCCCATTGAGTCGATAGAGGAAAAAAAATGAGAGCAAATATCGTAAAATTGGTTTATTTAGTGACCGCGTGTATGGTCGCTGGGGTGTTGTACTTGATGTCTTTTGGAGCGGCACACTCAACAACGCCACCACTAAAAAGTGCTAAAGTCAATCTGTCTGACAAAGCATCATTACAACGTGGTGCGGCGGCTTTTCGTGACTATTGCTTCAATTGTCATGGTTTGTCAGCAGTTCGTTACAACCAGTTGACCAAAATTGGTTTGTCTGAAGACAATATCAAACAATATATGTTGACCACCACCACCAAACCTGGTGACATGATGACCGTGGGTATGAATGCCGCGGATGCGAAAAAATGGTTCGGCGTTGCGCCTCCTGATTTGTCTTTGATGGCAAGTGCCAAAGGTACGGACTACATCTTCTCGTATCTGAACGATTTCTACCGTGATGAAACGCGCCCAACAGGTTGGAACAACCGTTATTGGCCAAATGCTGCCATGCCACACGTACTGTGGGAAGAGCAAGGTACGATGGTTCCTATTATGGAAGACAAACCAGATCCAGCAGACCATACCAAAATGGTTCCAACCATTGTTGGCTTTAATAAAGCCACTGCGGGTAAACGCGATGAAGCGGGGTATGAGCAGTTGACCAATGACATTACCAACTTCTTGTTCTGGGCTTCAGAACCCGATCGTCAATCTCGCCATTTCTTGGGTTATATTGTGTTGGCATTCTTGCTCTTGTTGGCATTCTTGGCAAGTAAATTGAGTAAAAATTACTGGAAAGATATTCATTAATCAGTGATTAGTACCAAAAAGGCAAGCATGGCTTGCCTTTTTTGTTTGAACTTGTCACACTGTCGCAGTTTGGAGGCGTATGTGCGCTTCAGTCAATAAAAAAGGATAAGATTATGATGGTTTTGTATTCGGGCACGACTTGCCCATTTTCACAGCGTTGCCGCTTTGTGTTGTTTGAAAAAGGCATGGATTTTGAAGTGCGTGACGTGGACTTGTTTCAAAAACCAGCGGACATCATGATGATGAATCCGTACGGTCAATTGCCGATTTTGGTTGATCGTGATTTGATTTTGTATGAGTCAAACATCATCAACGAGTACATTGATGAGCGTTTTCCGCATCCGCAACTGATGCCTGCTGATCCTGTGATGCGCGCGCGCGTGCGTTTGATGTTGCTCACCTTTGAGCGTGAATTGTTTGTTCATGTGCAAACTTTGGAAACTGCGAGCCGTAGCGACGAGCATGAACACGCACGCAAACAAATTGCCGACCAACTCACGCAATTGGCGCCCGTGTTTGTCAACAGTAAATACATGTTGGGCGATGATTTCACTATGCCTGATATTGCGATTGCGCCATTGCTGTGGCGTTTGGAATACTATGGCATTGCATTGCCCAAAGCGGCTGCGCCATTGTCCAAATATGCCGAGCGTTTGTTCTCGCGCCCGAAATACATTGAGGCGTTGACCCCATCTGAAAAAGTCATGCGTCGTTGATGGAAAGCATGGTATGAACCCAAATCTATCACAAACCCCGTATCTGATCCGTGCCCTGTGGCAATGGTGTACAGATGCGGGTTTATCGCCGCAACTTTTGGTGAGTGTCGATGAAATGACGCAAGTGCCACGGCAGTTTGTGGTTGATAAACGCATCGTATTGGACATCAGCGCGGAGGCGACCAATCGCCTCGAATTGGGTGATGAATGGATTACCTTTCAAGCGCGTTTTGGCGAGAAGGTTGAAAACCTCAGCATTCCCGTGGGCAACGTGATGGCGATTTATGCGGAGGAAACCAATCAAGGTATGGCTTTTGATGTCTCGCCGATGCAAGGCAATATCGATGACAATGTTGATGACGATATCAAGGGTGTTGAAGTCGAGTTTGAGCAAACGCTTGAAAAGCCCAACAAAGCGAGCCCACTCAAAGTGGTGAAATAAAAAATATTGGTTGTTGGTGGTTGTGTCAAAACGCTTGCGTCATGCAGGCTTTTTTATGACCTAAGCGACAATGTGAGCACCCACTCCGCTGATTTTCCAAGGCGCATTTGCATGAACACGGGTTGCCAATTGCGCGCACCATCGTACCAAACTGACCATTGTTTCACCTCGCCAAAATCTCCTGATGCAAAGGCACGCACACATCTTTGGCACGGGCTTGCGCTTGGGTTGTCGGTGGTGATGCGCACGGTTTGCATCTGCACGCCGCCCACGCCATAAATAGGCAGTTGCAATTGTTGTTGTGGTTGGATGCGTTTATCCATCAACGCGCCTTGCAGGTAAATGATTAAACTTGCACGGTCTAAAAAGTGAGTGTATGCGCTAAATTGGGCGGAATGATGGATGGGTGGATTAAACTTCAAAGCACCCAAAGCAAAGCCTTTGGGGTGGTCGGGGGTTTTCAAATACGCGCCGCCAAAGATGTGCGTCGGTTGCGGTCCATGTTCGTTGGCGACAAACACAGAATGAAAACCGATATTGCCATTGCGAGTGTCAACTTGTTTGTTGCTCAAAATCACTTCGTAGCGTTGTTCACCCAAAGGGTTGACAGAGAGTTGCGCGGTTTGTAAATCTTGGTGCAATTCTCCGTTGCTCATTTGTGCGTTATAAAATAGGTTCTGCAATGGAATAGACAACGACCATAAATTTGAATCTGAACTCGTTGGCGAATGAGCGGTGGATTTGAGGGGTTGAGTACTCGTTGCGGTTGAATCGTTTTCGGTTTTGAGCAATGTGGATTTTGGTGGTGGTATCGGCGTGGGTGCGGTCAAGGGTTGCGCGCCCTTTCGCGCAGTGTCTTGGGCGGTATTTGCGGAAACGCGAGGTATTTGAGTTTGTGGTGAGCGTGGTGATGCTGTATCAAGCATTGCAGTTGACGTTGATTGTAGCGTCACGTTGGTGCTGCTGGATAAATGGTGCGCGCGCCACGAATGCCACGCAATCAGCACCAAAGACAATTGAATCAGCGCGCTGATGAGCACAACGCGCCACAAACGATGGTTGCGTGACTTGGCGAGCGTAGCCAGTTGGGCGGCAAACTGATATATGCGGGTGAGCCTCACAAAACCACTCCTCCAATCAATTGTTTACATCAATCCGAACTTCGGCTGCGCAAGAGAATTTTATACTTGTCCACACCAATATCCATCTGCAATGGCAGGAATTTTTTATCAACCACAAACCACACGCGAATGTATTTGATGCTACCGCTGTTGATGGCGATGTTCACAGGGATGGCATCGAAACTGCTTTCGTAGGTTGAGATGCGCTCGTAATTGCCGATGGTAATGCGTGCGCCATCAATCTCATCTCGTTTGCCAATTGGCATGGTCAATGCCCCTTGTCCTGCTGATAGAGAGCCTTGCTGAAAACCAGCTTGCATGTACGCCATGATGGAGACAAAATCAAATAAAGGGTCTTGCGTCAAATTGCGTGTGGCGCTGTTGCCATTATTGGTAAACACCGCCTGCTTGTTGACATAATCCACTGTGAATGAGGATTGTTTGTCGTTCATGGCAGTCACGCTGACCGTATTGTCAAATCGTTCGGTGGCAAGTGTATTACTGCGCACTTGTCCTTCTGAGTGCGCTCGGATTTTCGCCGAAGCAAATGTCACCGATGCCGATGCGCTGAGGTCGGCGACGTACCGCTCGCCTTTGCGATTGAATACCAAACTGGCTTTGCCCGCGGCGTGTGCTGCTTTATCAATGGTGGTGTTAAACACCGACACTTCTTTTTGAGTACCTTCAATATTGACTTCGTAGTTCACCATAAAGCCACCTGATGGTGCAACCGCGACAGGTGCGCCTGAAGGCAAAGGTTTGTTCGCATTGCCTTGAGATTCGGCTTGTTGCTTGTCCTTGTCTCCTGTGCCTTGTGGTTGGTTGCCCGTATTCGATTCTGCTAATTTTTTAGACTGGCTGGCTTTGGCGGGCGAAGTACTGGGCGTATGCGCAGCAGGGGGCGTGTGGTTGGTGCTTGGAGGTGTTTGCACAACTTTTTCTGAAGGGGGCGGTGGCAAAATCGTGGCATCAATCGACTCGGGCGGTGGCACTTCAGGCGGATTGATGTCAATTGCGGGTGCAGACCACAGTAGGGCAATGACCGTGCCGTGTGCCAACAGACTCAAACCTGCTCCCCACCATGAGCGGGGTTTATCGGCTGTTTCGATGGATTTTGCACGAACAGGACGGCGCAGATGCAAAGATGTGAGCAAACGATTGAGCATGGGTATTAACAATGGGTTCAAGACCTTAACCAAACCCTTAAGAACACATACCACACACATGCGTTGACATGGTCTTTGGGTTTTCAGAAAAACAAGCCCCATTATAGTGAGGTTGAGGGTTCTGTGTATGGTCTGTGCGGTTTATTCTACATCGGGTGAGGTAGTGAGTCACACCCTTGTCGGCTATCATTCAAACGATTACTCAGGTTTTAGAACAGCCACCAATGCTTTTTCTGATAAATATTTTTTGGCTGCTGCGTGAACCTCTTCGGCAGTTAATGCGCTGACGCGTTTGGGGTAGTCCATCAAGCGCGTCAAAGGCGTGTCCGTGATGTGCGCCTGTTCCAAGCCTGCCGCCCAAAACTCATTGGTGCGACTGTTTTTGGCGTACGTGGTAATTTCGGCTTGTTTGAATTTGAGTAGATCTTGTTCACGCACGCCGTTGGCAATCAGCTGCTTGATTTCATCTTGTGTGCTGGCAATCAAGGCGTTGGCATTCTGAGGTGCGCAACTGAATTCAGCAGTGAAATCGTACTGCGCATACGGCAGTTTGGACATACTGGCATAGGCGTACGGACTATAGACACCGCCCTCTTGCTCGCGCAGTCGCTCAACCAAGCGAATGTTGAGCGCGTGCGCCAGTGCCTGTAAGGCAAGGCTGTCAGTTTCGTTGTATGCGGTTTCACCGCCCAACATCAGGCGCACTTGTGCCAAGGCTTCTTTGCCTTTGGCCAGCTCAATGCGGCGCGGGGTGAAATCCAAACGTGCGCCTGTATCGCGGGCTTGATGGGTTTGGGTTAAATCAGCGGGCAAACTGCCCAAATAGTGTTCGGCGAGTTGCTTAATGTCTTTGGCATCGGCATTGCCCACGAAGGTGAAGTACATGCCATTGGCATTGGCGAACGCTTGACGATAGCTGCGATAAGTCGTTTCAAAATCAGTATTTGCCCAATCATTGGCTGTGGGAATGACACCGCCGAAACGTGGATTGTTGCGGTTGAGTGCGGCTTGAATGCTCTGCTCAAACTGCGCATCGCGATTATTCGCAAGACTTTTGGCGGCTGCTGCGCTGCGCGCAAGATAGGTTTTAAAGGTCTCGGGGTTTTGATTAATGCCCGTGAGTAGGCTGTACATCATCTGCATCGCAGATTCACTGTCTTTGGCATTGAATTTTCCCGTCACGCCCTGAGTGCTTTCATCGACAAACAAATTCATCGACAGATCTTTGCCTGCGAGGATGTGGTTGACTTGGGTTTTGGATAGCCCATTGACTCCACCTTCCACCAAACCATCGATGCCCCAACGAACTTTTCCCCAGTTTGTATCCGACAGGTGTGAAAAGCCGCCTTTGGAAATGCCGCTAAAAATAATCGGACCATCGTTGTAGGGTACGGGACGAAAACCAACTTGCACACCGTTGGATAATGTCCATACGGTTAACTTGATTTCAGGATGAACCTCCGTGCGCACCACTTTTCCACCCGTGGGTTCAGCGGTCAGCAAGGTGTCGCGCTCTTGGCTTTCGGTGTAGGCAGATTGCGCGGCGGTTTGGTTCAAAATCGCCAACATACGCGATGGTGTCGTCGGTGCGCTCGCGTGGTTGCTGTTGATGAGGGCAACGCGGTTATGGGTTTGGATGAGGCGTTGGGCGATTTGATTGATTTCGTTTAAACCGATGAGTGGCAAATAGCGTTTTTGCATAGCACGCTCCCACTCGATTTCGGGCAAAGGCTCATTTTCAACAATCCCGCGTACGTATTCGGTCGCTTTTTGAAAATTATTGGAATTGTTGTTTAAAAAAGTCAAGTGTTCACGCACGGCTCGGTCTAACTCGGACTGGGTAAAACCATGTTGTATGACGCGCAAAGCCTCGTTGTGCAGTGCTGCAAGGGTTTTTTCCTCTTGGTTGGGCGCGGCGACGGCGTACCATTGCAGGGCTTGTTTGCTGCGCACCAAACCTGACATGTAATCAAAATCAACCGCCGCCTGCAAAAAGGGTGGCGTGTGGTTGGGGGTGTCCAACTGCGCCTGTAAACGCTGATTGAGCATGCTGACCATCAAACTCATGCGCAAATTCTCGATATAGGCACCCGTGGTATCCAATGCGACAAAGTCCTTGGGGTCTTTGTTGGCAATCATCACGGTGCTTTGTGGCAAGGTTTTATCGTTAAACACGCCCACCAAAGGCGTGGTGTTGTTCGGTAAGGTATTGACTGGCGTGGGTGTTGAGGGTTCGGGGTTTTGATAACTTGAAAAATGTTTTTCGATGAGTTTTTTCGCATGCGACGGGCTGACATCACCGACCACGACCACCGACATTAAGTTTGGTCGATACCAGCGTTGATAAAAACCGCGCAACACTTCAGGCGGCGCGTGTTGTATCACCTCGGTTTTACCCATCGGCATGCGTTCGGCGTACAGTGAGCCTGCGGTGGTGAGTTTGAGGTTGTGTTCTTGTTGACGTGCTGTGGCAGAAAGTTCACTGGCGCGCCATTCTTCCATAATCACCGCGCGTTCTTGATCAACGTCTTCAGGCAATAGGGTCGCATGAAACGCCAGTTGTTCTAAAATCCCCATGCTTTTTTCAAAATTATCTGGATGGTTCAGAGGAATGGGCAAAATATAAGTGGTCTCATCAAAACCCGTGTACGCATTTAAATCGGTACCAAACTGCACGCCCATGTTTTCTAATGTGTCGATGAGTTGGTGTTTGGGATACAGGCGCGTGCCATTGAATACCATGTGTTCCAAAAAGTGCGACATGCCACGCTCTTGTTCGAGCTCGTTGACCGAACCTGCGCGCACCACCAAACGCAGTTCAACGTTTTTTGCGGGTTGGGTGTGCCGCAGTATGTAGTATTGCAAACCGTTGGCGAGTTTGCCTTTGAGTAGCGCGGGGTCGGTCGGAATAGTTTGTGCCATTTCGCTGTCAGGAAACGGCTCTTTGGCGAGTGCCTGCGCAGTTGGTATGAACGACATGCTGAGCCACAGTGCGAGCAAACTGATTTTTACAAATAAATGTTTCATGACAACTTTCGAAGAACAATGGAAAACAGTGAATGACAACAGCAAGCAACGCGCCATCATAGCAGTCTTAATCAGCGGATAATGCATCGGGGCTTATTATGCGAAACACGCGACACACATGCAAAAACCGATATAATGCCGTCTCAAATCAGCAGCAATTTAGCAAACAAATAAGGTTTAATCATGGCAAAAATCGCAATCTACCCTGGCACATTTGACCCGCTCACGCGCGGGCATGAGGATTTAATTCGTCGCGGCGCGAAAATTTTTGACCAACTCATCGTTGGTGTGGCGGATTCACGCAACAAACGTCCGTTTTTTTCGTTGGATGAGCGGGTGGCGTTGTCAACCGAAGTGCTCAGCCACTACCCCAACGTGGTGGTTAAGGGGTTTTCGGGTTTGCTCAAAGACTTTGTCCGTGAGAACAACGGCAATGTGATTTTACGCGGTTTGCGTGCGGTTTCGGATTTTGAATATGAATTTCAAATGGCGGGCATGAATCGCTATTTATTGCCTGATGTAGAAACCATGTTCATGACTCCTTCAGACCAATATCAATTCATTTCGGGTACGATTGTGCGCGAAATTGCGCATTTGGGTGGCGACATCAGCAAATTTGTATTCCCAAGCGTGGAACAAGCGGTCAAACGCAAGTATGCAGAGAGCGATAAAAATACAGTATAATGTTTCACGTGTTTTACTCTTTACGGAAATTAAAGGAATAATTTTATGGCTTTGAAAATTACCGAGGACTGCATCAATTGCGACGTGTGCGAGCCCGAGTGCCCGAATGATGCGATTAGTATGGGGCCTGAAATTTATGTGATTAACCAAGATTGGTGTACCGAATGTGTCGGTCACTACGATGAGCCGCAGTGCCAAGTGGTTTGCCCTGTGGATTGCATTCCACACGATGAGGCGAAAAAAGAATCGCCTGAGCAGTTGCAAGCCAAATACGAAGCCCTCAAACAAGCGGGACATTACAACTGAGGTTTGTTGACAGCCATCGCGACGATTGAACAATAAAATGGACTCACCGTTGTGGGTCTATTTTTTTATTGCATAATAACGGCATCGCCACAAAAGGAATTCTCATGGGCACAGACAGAAATGTGATGAGCAGCGGTTTACCACAACCCTTGGGTTGGTCAGTGCATCAAGGCGTGGCAAATTTCGCAGTCTGCGCCCCCGCTGCAACGGCGGTGTGGCTGTGTTTTTTTGATGAGCAAGGTCGGGCAATCGCACAGTATCAGTTGCCTGAGCAAAACGATGGGGTATGGTACGGTGCTGTGCCCGTTGCAGATTTACCACGGACTGATTGGTATTATGGCTTGCGCGCCGATGGTCACTACGACCCCAGCGACTCCAGAGACAGTTGTTTTTTTGACCCCAATAAATTATTAATCGACCCTTACGCCAAAGAGTTGTCCGCGCCGTTTGTGTATCACCCTGATTTGGCTGCGCCGCGCTCAGCACAGATGGATACGGCTGATTTAATGCCCAAGTGTGTGTTTCGGCGCGCATGGCTGAATAGCACCGAACCCATCATCCACACAGAGCCTTCTCATCATCCACCTCAATTCATTTACGAAGTGTCGGTCAAAGCCTTGACGCAGTTGCACCCCGATGTGCCTGAATCGGTGCGTGGTACGATTGCCGCATTGCGTGAGCCTTGCGTGATTGCGCATTTACAAACCTTGGGCGTGGATGCGGTCGAGTTGATGCCGATTGCGGCGTGGATTGATGAGCGGCATTTGCCTGCATTGGGTCTGCGCAATGCGTGGGGCTACAACCCTGCGGCAATGATGGCACTCGAACCACGCTTGTGTCCAAATGGTGTGGCGGATGTGCAAGACACCGTGCGCGCTTTGCATAACGCAGGGATTGCCGTGATATTGGATGTGGTGTTTAACCACACAGGTGAGAGCGATGCGCAAGGCGCAACTTTGTCCTTGCGGGGTTTGGACAACCGTTATTATTTTCACCATGCGTGGGATGAGGCGCGTGCGCGTTGGTATTTGGTCAATGACACGGGGTGTGGCAACACGATTGATTGCACGCGTGCGGGCGTGGTGCAGCTGATGTTGGACACCCTGCGCTACTTTGTAAAGCACATCGGCGTGGCAGGATTTCGATTTGATTTGGCACCGATTATGGGGCGCAATGCGCAGGGGTTTGACCCGCAAGCACCTTTACTGGCGGCGATTGAGCAAGATGCGATTTTGTCCAAAACTTGGCTGATTGCCGAACCGTGGGACATTGGTTCAAACGGTTATCAATTGGGGCAGTTTTCACCACGCTGGTTGGAATGGAACGACCATTATCGCGACAGCGTGCGACGGTTTTGGCGCGGTGATGCGGGTGTGGTCGCGGATTTTGCCACGCGGATTGCGGGCTCGTCTGATGTGTTTACAAATGCTGTGCAGACGCGCAGTGTAAACTTTATCGCCGCGCACGATGGCATGAGCGTGCGTGATTTGGTGACCTATGCGCACAAACACAATGCCGTCAATGGCGAAGACAATCGCGATGGGCATCACGAGAATTACAGTTGGAATCATGGCGTCGAAGGCGCGGCGGGTGCGGAGATTGAAGCACTGCGAACCCGCGATGTCGCGGCGATGTTGGCAACCTTGTTGCTCTCGCGCGGCACGCCGATGATGACTGCGGGCGATGAATTCGGTCGCACGCAACAAGGCAATAACAATGCCTATGCGCAGGACAACGCCATCACATGGTTAGATTGGGACAATTCGGACACAGCCTTGCGCGATTTTGTTGGGCAATTGGTGCGTCTGCGCGCACGCACAAATGTGCTGCGTTCGTTGGATTGGCTCAATGAGGGTGGACAGGAAAACGCCACACAAGCCAGTTGGTGGCGTGGCGATGATGATCAGATGATGCAGGCTGAAGATTGGCAAAACCCCATGCGGCATCACCTTGGTTTGCAGTTGTATGACCCTTCTGAAAACCCAATGGATACAGAGACGGGAAAAGTATTGTTGTGGTTTAATGCACATCCAGAAGATGTGCGCATTCACCTGCCCGCGCCGCAAGCAAATGCGCATTGGGTGCTGCGGGTTGATTCCCATCACATGCGGGTGTTTGACTCTGAGATAACGGTGGATGCCTCAGTGCCACACATTGTGCCCGCGAAAAGTGTGTGCCTGTGGATGGAATGTACGAATAACTTTTAAGAACGATAAAGATGATGACACGATACAACACGAAAGCAGGTACAGCGCGTTGGGGGTTTTGGATGACCTGCGTATGGTTTTTGGTCTATTTATTGATAACTCAAGCGTTGTTGTCGGCGGTGGTTTTACTGGGGTTTGCATGGCAGGCGGATTTGCCCTTGAGTATTGCGACGGTGCGGCATTTGGCGGACGATACACAATTACTGATACAGATTTCATTGGTGGTCAATCTGCTGAGTTTGCCTTTGATTGCGCTGATGGTGTTCAGCAAAAAAGGCAGTTCGTGGCGCGACTACATGGCATGGCGCAGGGTATCGATTTGGCGTGTGATTGGCTGGTGTATGTTGTGTCTGTTCACCGTGTATTTGACGGGCGTGGTGCATCAATTGTTGGGTTGGCCCGAATCGGATTTTATGGCGAAAATGGCACTCGTGGGCTCACCCGTTGTGCTGATTTTGACCGTGGCAGTCGCCGCGCCGATTTTTGAGGAATTGGTGTTTCGTGGGTTTATGTACAGCGGCTTTGAGCGCAGTTTGGGTGCGATACCTGCGGTGCTCTTGACCAGTGCCATTTTTGCCATGATGCATTTTCAATACAATCACTATGAGTTGTTACACATATTTGTATTGGGTTTGGTGTTGGCATGGGCGCGCATGAGAACCCAATCGCTTTGGACACCCATCGCCATGCACGCGGTTAATAATGGTTTGGCAATAGCTGCGGTTTTGGCGACATCTTAACCCCTACATTTTTTAGATGAGGACGGTATGAACTCGGAATACACAGCGATTGAGCAAGCTAAATTGGCTTCTGTGGCATGGTTGCAGTGCATAGACCAGAACGAAAATGCCGATAGTTGGGCAAAAGCCGCCAGTGTCTTTCAACATGCCATTACACAAGCGGATTGGGTCAAAGAGGTTGAGGCGGTGCGTGTGGAGTTTGGCGAGTGTCTCGTGCACAATCACCATTCGGCGATATTCACCCAAGACTTAGCCAACGCGCCCACTGGTGCATATGTTGTGATTCAATATCAAAGCGATTTTGCTAGGCAAGTCAATGTCACCGAGGTAGTGACGTGCTTTAAAGAAATCGATGGCAGTTGGAAAGTAGCGGGTTATTTTTTGAGATAAATCAGGTGTTGAGCAGACCCAAAAGTCCCAAAGCGGGGGCGTGCGTGATGTTTTGCAAAGTGCTTACTGCTTGAAGATGCTGAATCAATTCAGGCGCATCACCGCCACACAGTAAAACCTGCGCATCCATCTGCGCAAAATAAGTGCGCACAAAAAATTCGATTGCACCGACACTCGCAAGTATTGCGCCCGTATGCAGGGCATCACGCGTGTTGTGCGGCGCATCATTGATTGAAAATGCCCCGCCCGTCAAAGGCAATTGTGCGGTGTATTGATGTAAAGACGTGCGCATCAGGCGCGCACTCGGCAGAATGATGCCGCCGATGTGTTGACCATTTGCTTGGATGGCGTCAACCGTAATCGCCGTGCCCGCGCCAATCACCACGAGGTTGTCGTTGGCATTCAATGCACGCGCACCCAGCAGTTGCGCATAGCGATCGCTGCCCATTTGGCTTTGATCGTAATTCAATTGTAGCCATTGGTGTGTGGCGCGTGGTGTCATGCGCACGATGCGAACAGTTCCCCAAAGTTGTTGCACCAAGCCAATCAATTGCTCGTACAAAACCGTTTGTGCCACATGGCTGATACGTACCTCATCGGGCGTGGGCAAGGTGTGCCATTGTGTGGTTAATTCGTGTGGTAATTGATTGGTGTGGGGCAAAGCGTGCCCGCTGGTTGTCGCGAGCACGGGTGTGTTCGCGCTGTGCAGATACCATTTGATGCGTGTATTGCCGACATCGATGAGCAGGGTTTGAGGGGTGTTCATGGTTTATGTGTGGGTTGGCGTGTGCTTGGGTCGGGCTGTGCCGAGCGAATTTGACCGCTGTAAATCGCCACTTGCCCCCGACTGCTGTCCATTTGATACGTGCCGTTTGCATCGATGCCCAATCCAGTGCCGTGGTGTTTTTGACCGAAAAGATCTATCCAGATAATCGGTTGATGCAGCCAAATATCGTGCTGGTTCCACTGGGTCGCCAGATATTCGTTTGAGAGTGTGCGCTCACCATCAATGTGCAGTAAAATTTCGTCGATGATGTGCATGATGAGGGCTTCGCGCGCGCCTACCTTGGGGTTGTGCCATTGCGCATCCACTTGCGATAAGCTCGTGGGGATAAATGCCGAGTGGGTTTTTTTGCTTGGGCTCAGGTCAGCACGCGAAGCAATATTCACACCCACGCCGATGATCACCCAATTCATTTGGTCTTGCGTGCTGGGGTTGCTTTGTACCAAAATACCTGCCAGTTTGCCACTGTTTAGGATGACATCATTGGGCCACTTGAGTTGTGCGGCATAGCCAAAGTGGGCGCATACTTGCGCCAAAGCCAGCCCAACGCGTATGGATAAGGCTTGAATTTTGCTGCTGTGTAGTTGCACACCGAGTGAAAAAATTAAGTCGCCCGAGCGGGTTTGCCATTCGCGTTCAAATTGACCCCGTCCTTGGGTTTGGGTTTCGGTGACGAGTAATGTGGTGGCGTGGCTCGGGCTTCGGTATAATTGTGAATTGGTCGATTCGCACGACGCAATATATTTAATCGCCAGCGGATGGTGCGTGCGACTGTTTTGACTCCACCAATTTTTCAGATGTGCCAACGAGATGGGTGGATAATATGCGGGTGCGGTGTTGTGCATGGTGTGTATGGAATAAAATAGTAGTCGGATTATAGCGAAGGTTTTGACTTCGCGTATGAATGAGAGGCAATGATGTCAGAACAACAAGGTTATTATAAACACCACATATTCTTTTGCATCAATGAGCGCGCCGCGGATGATCCGCGTGGTGATTGCGCACGTTTGGGTGGCATGGCGGCGTTTGACTACACCAAAGGTCGTGCGCATGACTTGGGGCTTCTGGGTGCAGGCAAAGTGCGCGTGAATAAAGCGGGTTGCTTGGATCGTTGCGAGAGCGGTCCTGTCTGTGTGGTTTATCCAGACAATGTTTGGTATGAATACGTGGACAACAGCGATTTGGATGAAATCATCAGCGAGCATTTGCAAAACGGCCGCGTGGTCACGCGTTTGGTGCTGGAAAACACCGATGAATAAAACGCAAAAAAACCTCATCACGGGCGCAGCAGGGCAAATTGAAATAGTTGTTGATTTGCCCAAAACATCGGTGTTGAGCACACCAGCGATTGCGCTGATTGCCCATCCGCATCCTTTGTTTGGTGGCACGATGGACAACAAAGTGGCACAAACTTTGGCGCGCACTTGCGCCGAGTTGGGCTATATCAGCGTGCGTTCGAACTTTCGCGGCGTGGGGCAAACCGAGGGTGTGCATGACGAGGGCGTGGGCGAGACTGAGGATTTACTGACTGTATTGGCATGGGCGCAAAATGAATTCGCAGCGCATGGTGCGGTGGTCTTGGCAGGGTTTTCATTTGGAACATTTGTGAACAGTTTGCTCGCGCAACGCTTGCGTGCACAAAATCAAACCATCGCACGCATGGTGATGGTCGGCACGGCCGCAGGCAAATGGGCGGTGCAAACGGTGCCTGAAGACAGCATCGTGATACATGGCGAATTGGACGAGACCATACCGTTGTATGATGTATTGCGTTGGGCAGAGCCGCAGGATTTGCCTGTGACTGTGGTGGCGGGCGCGGATCATTTTTTCCATCGAAGATTACAGGTGATTAAGAATATTATTGTGCGACAGTGGTAAATTCATAAAAGGAAAATAACATGTCAGTCAATGACACGCCAGCAGCAAGTCCAACACAAAACGCGCCAATACCAGTATCAATTTGGTTCGATATGCAGCCTGATGCCCACAATGAACAGACCATCCCATTGTGGGCGCGCGAGTTGGCGCAGGCGCATGTGGACAACGATGCGTACCTGCTGGCACACCCTGATTCAGCGTATGCAAAAATGGGTTTGGTCTGTGAGATTGCCAAAGAAAATTTGTGGCCGAACGATGCGTGGGTTGAGCGATTAAGCCATACGCTGGCACTTGCCAAAAGTAAACAGGTACAACAATTGATACTGCTGTTGCCGCACCGCTGTTCGCCAGCACTGTGGGGACAATGGTCTTTAATTCATTTGGACGGATGTGGCGGTTGGTTGGATAACCTTACAGGGTTATTGCAGGGAATCGTGGGCTGGGAAGATGCCTTGCATCGCCCCGATTCAAGCCGATGGCTGATGGTCGACCGCGTGATGACCTACGGTACGGGGACAAAAACCGCTGATTTTGTGACGCAAATGCGGGCGTTTAACCCAATGGCGCATTGGGTACACGAAGGCTTTGATGACAAAAAAGTGTTGTTGCAATCCCTCAATGCATACCAGCAAAACCTACCGCTGGGGCGCATTCCGCTTAAAAATGATGATTTGCGCGCATGGGGCGCAAATAAAGTGGTATATTTCGCAACTTCAAATGAGATGGATCGCGTCAAAGTGATTGATTTGTTTGAAAAATGGCGACAACAATACGGTCAAAAAATGGTTAAACTTTGGGCGGTGGTTCGTATCAAAGGCACCAATTCACCGCTTTCGGTCACAAGCATACACCACTTGTGGGCAAGCAATATGGCAAGCCATTTTTCGACACATGATTTTCCTGAAAACCGTTTTTGGATTTTAGGTGAAGGTTTAGATGCCGTGCAATTGCAGGCAGAGTTTGAGCAGTGTGCTGCTTAACCAAGGCAGACGACATTGGTGTAAAACGGTAGGAGTAAAAGAGATGGTGGCAGTAAAAAAAGGTGGCATAACAGAAGCGCAATTGCTCAAGATGCCAGCAAAAGACTATATGAATGAAGTGCAGTTGGAATTTTTCAAAGAAATGCTTTTGAAAATGCAAGCCGAGATTTTAAGCAATGCGGGTGAAACCACCGAGCATTTGCGCGAAAATGAGGTTGTCCCTGACCCAGCGGACAGAGCCACGATTGAGGAAGAGCACGCGCTTGAGTTGCGCACGCGTGACCGTGAGCGTAAATTGCTCAAAAAAGTCGCGCAGTCATTGGAACGAGTGGCATCTGGCGAGTACGGTTGGTGCGAAGAAACGGGCGAGCCGATTGGCGTGGGTCGTCTGCTTGCGCGTCCAACGGCGACCTTGTCGTTGGAAGCGCAACAACGTCGTGAAAAAATTCAAAAAATGTATGGCGATTGATTCAATGAATCCAGCAGTCAGATCATGATAATGCGCGGTACAAATAAGCAGGGTGCTCGGTAACGAAGCACCCTTGTTTTTTTGATAAATACCCCGACCTTGGTGAAATAACCGCAAAAATTTGAAAAGGACAGTCAAATGGAACAATATCACGGCACGACCATTGTCTCGGTGCGTCGAGGCGATTTGGTCGCTATCGGTGGTGATGGCCAAGTCACATTGGGCAACACCATCGTCAAGGGTACGGCACGCAAGGTGCGCAAACTCTACCACGGCAAAGTACTGGCAGGTTTTGCAGGCGCGACGGCCGATGCGTTCACTTTGTTTGAGCGTTTTGAAGCCAAACTTGAAAAACACAACGGACACCTCACCCGTGCCGCGATTGATTTGACCAAAGACTGGCGCACCGATCGCGTCTTGCGCCGTTTAGAAGCCATGCTTGCGGTTGCTGACCACACCGCTTCGCTTATCATCACGGGCAATGGCGATGTGTTAGAACCTGAGGACGGTTTGATTGCGATTGGTTCGGGGGGAGCGTTTGCGCAATCGGCCGCGACCGCCCTGCTGCACAACACCGACTTATCGCCTGCAGAGATTGTGAAAAAATCTTTGGAAATCGCAGGCGATATTTGTATTTACACCAATCAAAACCACACCATTGAAACTTTATAAAGTACCGATTATGAATCATCCATCTGCATTCAATATGACCCCGCAAGAAATTGTCTCTGAACTGGACAAACACATTGTCGGACAGAAAGAGGCGAAAAAATCCGTCGCACTCGCCATGCGCAATCGTTGGCGCAGAAGCCAACTCGCAGAGGACATGCGGGTTGAAGTCACGCCAAAAAACATCCTCATGATGGGGCCCACGGGCGTGGGCAAAACCGAAATTGCCCGTCGTTTGGCACGACTGGCGGGCGCGCCATTTATCAAAGTTGAAGCGACCAAATTCACCGAGGTGGGTTATGTCGGTAAAGACGTGGAATCGATTATCAAAGATTTGACTGAAGTTGCGGTCAAAAACGCACGCTCAAATGCGGCAAAAAAAATGAAATCCCGCGCGCAAGATGCCGCCGAGGACAGAATTTTGGATTGTTTGTTGCCGCCCGCGCGCGATTTGAACACGGGCGAGTATTCGCGTGCTGAGACCACCGAGGGTGTGGCGAGACAAAAATTCCGTAAAAAACTGCGTGAAGGTGATTTGGACGACACCGAAATTGAAATTGACGTGAGTGCGAATGGCAATGCACAGTTTGATGTGATGAGCCCCCCAGGTATGGAAGAAATGGCGGATCAAATTCGTGCGATGTTTGTTTCAGTGGGTAAAGGGCAAACCGCGAAAAAGAAAATGAAGGTCAAAGAAGCCATGCGTTTATTGGTCGATGAAGAAGCCGATAAAATGGTCAACGAGGACGATGTGCGGCGCGAAGCATTGGAGGCGGTTGAGCAAACAGGCATCGTATTCATTGATGAGATTGATAAAATCTGCGGGCGCGAATCGGGCAGCTCTGGTGAAGTCTCGCGTCAAGGTGTGCAGCGCGATTTATTGCCTTTGGTCGAAGGCACAACGGTATCCACCAAATACGGCTTGGTGAAAACCGACCACATTCTGTTTGTCGCATCGGGCGCGTTTAGTTTGTCCAAACCCAGCGACTTGATTCCTGAGTTGCAAGGACGGTTTCCCATCCGCGTGGAACTCTCATCGCTTTCGGTTGAGGACTTCTGTGCGATACTCACTTCCACCGATGCGTGCTTGACCCGTCAATACAGCGCATTGATGGCGGTCGAGGACGTGACGCTCGAATTCACAACCGAAGGCGTGCAACGTTTGGCAGAAATGGCGTGTCAAGTGAATGAACGTTCAGAGAACATCGGCGCACGCCGTTTACACACCGTGATGGAAAAATTACTCGAAGAAATTTCCTACAAAGCGCATGAATACTCGGGTAAAACCGTGGTGATTGATGCACCATTTGTAGAGGTCAGATTGGGCGAGTTGATTGAGGATGAGAATTTGAGTCAGTACATTCTGTAAGTCGCTGTGAGCAAAAGTAAATTGTAGGGCGCAATGCGAAAAAACATTGATTGCGTCCTGCGACTACACATCAATTTTAGGAGATTGCGTGTCAAGCACGCAATGACTCATATGCGCCCAATTGGGCGCGTTTTTATTGAGCCCACGTTTGGTATATGACGACCAGTAGCAGCAAAGTGTTCATGCACAGCATGATAAACACGGCCGCGCTACCGACATCTTTGGCGCGCCCGAGTAAATCGTGCTTGTCTAAACTGATGTGGTCAACGATGTATTCAAGACCTGTATTGAGCAATTCGGCGACCAGCAACAGTGCGTTGGCAAATGCCACCATCAACCACAACCACAAAACGGGTTGTAGCCAAAGACAGAGCAATTGCGCACTGAGTACCATGACAATATTGTCGCGAAAAGCCGCTTCAGTTTGCCACGCGCTTTTGAGACCTTGGCGTGTAAAGGTAAATGCGTTCCAGATGCGTTGGGGTGAAAACATAGCTGTGCAATCAAAAAAGTTTTGGTACAAAAGATACGAGATGGCGAAATTATAGGCGAAAACGACGGAAAAATTGATGAATTCGTGACAAATGGGTTGACAAAAACACATCCAGCCGTGATAATTGCAGTCTGTTTTAGGAGAGGTTACCCAAGCGGCCAACGGGTCCGGACTGTAACTCCGGCGTCTTAGACTTCGCAGGTTCGAATCCTGCCCTCTCCACCAAAAACCGTAGGTACTGTGTATCTTTGTGACACCCAGATATACCGCTTATGCGGGAGTAGTTTAGTGGTAGAACCTTAGCCTTCCAAGCTAATGATGCGAGTTCGATTCTCGTCTCCCGCTCCAGCAAAGGTTTTCCCCGTTGCCCTTGTGGCTCAGTGGTAGAGCACCCCCTTGGTAAGGGGGAGATCGCGAGTCCGATTCTCGCCAAGGGCACCACAAAAATCTTATCTATATTATCCATCACTTCAATTGAAGGAGTCATAAAATGGCAAAAGGAAAATTCGAACGGACCAAACCGCACGTCAACGTCGGTACCATTGGTCACGTGGATCACGGTAAAACCACATTAACGGCGGCGATTACCACGGTATTGACCAAAAAATTCGGCGGTGAAGCCAAAGGTTACGCGGACATTGACGCGGCACCCGAAG